>Ga0208118_100055_pt1 | contig 63331 bp, 60 predicted proteins | sample LakWasMet34_HOW6_2_FD_183876 | JGI IMG/M metagenome (GOLD analysis project Ga0208118, IMG submission 183876) | Freshwater sediment methanotrophic microbial communities from Lake Washington under simulated oxygen tension - Sediment Metagenome... | ecosystem: Environmental > Aquatic > Freshwater >... | reverse complement strand
GGCCCGCTCGGTCCACAAGGCTTACTTGGCCCCACCGGCCCGCTCGGTCCACAAGGCTTACTTGGCCCCACCGGCCCGCTCGGTCCACAAGGCTTACTTGGCCCCACCGGCCCGCTCGGTCCTACCGGTCCGATAGGCCAGATAGCCAACACGGTAGTTAAAACAGTGACTCAAGCCGCGCCGGTGACAGGACAACTGATCAGCGCGACCTGCGATGCGGGCCAGACCTTGGTTGGCGGCGGGGTTAATGTGCCGAACATCGCGAACGTGCTGCCTTTGAGCAGCGTACCGGTGCTGGATAGCATTACAGGTCTGCCGATCGGCTGGCAGGGTTCGTTCGGCTTACTGGATACATCGGTTGTAGGGACTCTGGTTGACACGACTGTAAATTTACTAACTTCAGTAGTCTCATTATTGGGTATTGATGTACTAACGGGAATTACTGGTTCCAGCCTGAACTCCGGTGCGCTTACCGGAACGGTAGCAGGTATTTTACCGGGCGTTTCTTTACCGTTATTGGATGCCAATAACAACCCAGTGAGCTACACCGTATACGCCGTCTGCGCTGCGGCGGCACCACAAGGGTAAACAGTAAGAGGCGTTGCATCCGCATTACGCCGTCAACTTGACCGCCCGGATCTTCCGGGCGGTTTTTTTTCGAAACCGCCGAATGGCTACCGTTGCAATCGGTTACGCCGTTTTTGAAGCAAACGCCGCTCCAGACGATGGAAATAGCGACTGATGCCGAATACAAAGGCGGCCGCCAACGGCAACGCGAAATACCAATGCGTTTTGGCGAAATCGACGACTTTCAGGATTTCATCGCCAAACACATACGCAGGCGTAATCGTAATCGCCGCCCACACCCAGGCGCTCAGCAGGTTGATCAAGGCAAAGCGCTTTGCCGAATATTTGGTGATGCCGATCGACATCGGAATGACCGTGCGCAAACCATATAAATAGCGCTGCATAAAAATGATCGGCCAGCCGTATTTTTTAAGCAGCAAATGCGCGATCGCGAATTTGCGCCGCTGCTTGTGCAGTTTGCGTTGAATCAGCCCCTTGTTGAAGCGGCCGATATAAAAATAAAGCTGATCCCCGGCAAAGCCGCCAAGTCCGGCCACGAACACCGACAGCCAATAGGACATGTCGCCGGTATGCGACATCACCCCAGCCATGATCAGGCCGGTTTCGCCTTCTAATATCGACCATAAGAACAGGATAACGTAACCGTATTCCTTAAGCCAACCTACAAATAAATCTTCCATCAATGCTTGCGTTTCAGTGAGACTCCGCTCTTATATTAGCCACGGTTAACTCCATCCGCAGTCTTTGATTGGTGGGGCCGTTCGCATTCCGCGATGAACAGGATCCGGCGTCCGAAGACTATAGGTGAATAACTCGTTTAAAGCAACCGATTGCTGCCATTTTATCGGCATTAAGCGGTAACTTTCGTCGAAATACGCCAGATGCAATCACGCAGAAGGGAGATTTGAAAAAGGTCATCCGAACAGAGCATCCGCAACGGGCCGATCCCCTGATAAAGGCAACAAAGATTGGCCTCCAGAAAAAACCTTGCCCCCGACTTAGCGAATCGAGGCATTTTTTCCGCCCAAGGTGGGGTTTTTTGATTCTGAAACGTCTTACACAATAATAGCCCCTAAGAGACCCGCGACGAAAGGCCGCAGCTTTAGGGCAACGTATCATCGGTCAACGGCCTATTTCGCATTTCAGGTATTTTTATGAGGATGAAAAAGTCGAGTACAAGCGCAGAGGATTTGGTGCCACCCGAGCAAAAATTTCCGTCGGCCCGTTATTTTCAGATTCACTTTCAATATTTGCAGGAAATCATCGCCGACCTGCACCTGCAAATGGAAAATGCCAATCAGCAAATTGCCGAATTGCAGAGGCAATTGCAGCTCAACCATGCCGTAAATGACACGCCGCCGCACGACTTTGGCAAAAAACCGGAAGGTTGTCTTGAGCGCGGATAATCGAAGGCCGCGGACGCCCCCAACCGAAACCCAGTCCTTTGCATCTCCCGCTCATCCTTAAGAAACGGAAGTCTTTGACCGATAACGCATGCCTCACGATTTGAAACAAGCCCTTGCCGGGCTCTTTTGCTTGCTGTTGGCCGGCTGCATGACCACGCCCGAGCGCGAGAGGAAGACCGCCTTGCCGCCGCTACCGGGACAATGGTCCGCCGAACGGCAAAAACAAGATCCCATGCAGGACCATTGGCTGGAGACTTTTGCCGATCCTTTACTGACGCAGACGGTGCGCACGGCTATCGCCGACAATTACGATTTGCGGGCAACCGCCGCCCGCATCGACGCGGCGCGCGCCAGGATGCGCATCGACGGCGCCGGGCGCTGGCCGCAACTGGCATTGCTTGCCGGTTACCGGCGCGGCGATCCGGGAACGAGCGCCCCGGAAATCGGCGCCTTCACGGCGCTGTTCGATCTCTCCTGGGAACTGGATGTCTGGGGCCGCATTCGCGCCGCCCAGCTGGCATCAGGACAGGACGTCGAAGCGGCAAAGGCCGATTGGCAAGCCGCGCGCTTGTCGCTGGCGGCGCACACCGCGCAGAATTATATCGAATTGGCCGAGGCGCGCGCGCAGGTCATGGTCGCCGAACAATCGATGCGCGAGCGCCGTACGCTGGTCGATCTCTTGCGCGGGCGCTTCCGGCGCGGACTGACCCCGGCGCTGGATTTGCGGCTGGCGCTGACCGATCTGGCGAATGCCGAAGCCCAGCTTGCCGAGCAGCGCACGCGGGAACAAAACCTGACCCGCGATTTGGAAGTCCTGCTTGGCCGCTATCCCGACGGCCGTTTTGCCAAGGCCGAAGCGCTGCCGCCGTTGCCGCCCGCCGTGCCGGCCGGCATTCCATCCGAACTGCTCGAACGCCGTCCCGACCTGAATGCCGCCTTCGACCGCCTGTGCGCCGCCGATAAACGCCTCGAAAGCGCCCGCAAGGCCTTATTGCCCCGCTTCACGCTGACCGGGAGCGGCGGCGCCGGCAGCGCCGCCTTGACCGAACTGGTCGATCCGCGCGCGGCGGCCTGGAATCTGGCGCTCGGCCTGTTGCAGCCGATTTTTACCGGCGGACGCCTGCGCGGCGAGATCAAACTGCAAGAGGCCAGCGTCGAGGAAGCGCTGAACGGCTACCGGAATGCCGCGCTGAATGCCTTCCGCGAAGTCGAGCAAACGCTGGCAGCCGAAGATCGCCTGCGCGAACAGGAAAGCGCCTTGCGGGAAGCGGTCAAACAAACCGACGCCAGCCGCAAACTGGCGGTGTATTCGTACCAGCACGGCCTGATCGAGATTCTGACCCTGCTGGACAGCTACCGCAGCACCCTGAACGCGCAAAGCGCGCACCTGACAGCGCGCCGGCAATTATTGAACAACCGCATCGATTTATATTTGGCTTTGGGCGGCGGCTTTTAGGCATCATCCGGCGCTATAACAATGATCTTTTCCATCGCTTGAAACAAGACAGGAGAAAACCCGTGATCAAAAACCTCACCCTGATTTTGACCGTCACCGCGGCTTTGACAGGCGCCCCGCACGTAAACGCCGGCACGCTCTCAGCCGGCAAATGGGCGACCGCAGGCTGCGGCAACAAACCCGAAACGCCCATCATCGATCAAAGCAACGCCGAAGCCTTCAACAAAAGCGTCGCCAAGATCAATGACTGGCAACAACAGGCGAAGACCTATTATGAATGCCTGATCAACGAAGCCAACAAGGACAACGTCATCATCGCCGATAGCGCCAATGCCGCGCAGGCCGAATACCGCGCAACGGTCGAAAAGATCGGCAAAGACGCCGACGCCGCCAAGAAGAAACTCGACAGTCAATAACGCCGCTTTTGCGGGCGACAGCGGCAAATGCCGCATTTTTTTCTCCGCAGGGTGGGGTTTTTTTATTCTGAATCGTCTTATAGGAGGTAGAGTCGGCCCGGGAGCTGAGCACGGTCTTTTGCGCATTGAGTTTGGCCTATTCCCGATCGCTTGATTGGGCATTTGCCCATCATCTGCATCGCCCCGCGCCAATCAAACGGCTTCATGACGATAAGGTAACAATATATGCATTTTTTCAATTTCCGGGAGGGAGGGACGCGCGCGCCGGATTTCGCTTATCCGGGCGGCACGTCAACCCATCCGTTTTCTTCATGGCAAGCGCTGCTCCATGCGCTGCGCCGTGAAAAACGGCCCGGCTATCTGCTGGGCGAGATCGTCCTGACCGTTTTGCTGCTGCATCTATTGGTGCTGCTCTGGTTGTTGGCGCCGTCCGAGCCGATCGCCCAGGCCAAACCGCTAATGATGGAAGTGTCGCTCGTCGCCGCGCCGAAACAGGAAACCCATGTCGCGCCGCCGAAACCGCCGGAGCCTCCCAAACCGAAGCCGAAGAAAAAGCCCGTCGCCAAGAAGAAGCCGGACGTGCGCAAGCCGCCCAAACCTGTATCGAAAGATGCGGTGGCCTTGCCCAGCCCCGCGGAAACCCAGGCCTCACAACCTGAAACTACGCCGTCGCCGCCCGCGCCGCCGTCACCACCTGCCAAAACCACAGCGCCGCCTGCGGAAACCTTTACCGAAGCAAATTTCCGCGCCAATTACGGCTTCAACCCCAAGCCCGAATATCCGCGCCTGGCGCGCAACCGGCACTGGGAAGGTAAGGTCTTGCTGAAGGTGCAGGTCTCCGCCGAAGGCCTCAGCGAAAGCGTCGCGGTCCAACGCAGCAGCGGCCATGACATCCTCGACGAGTCAGCGGTCGCCGCGGTCGAAAAATGGAAATTCATTCCGGCGATGCGCGGCAGCACCGCGGTCGCCAGTTCGGTGATCGTGCCGATTATTTTCACCTTAAACAATTGATAGCAGGAGACATCAGTGCCATTCCACATCCCCCCTACCGTGATCGTCGACGGAACCCTATACGCCTTGCTGGCTTTTTCTATCGCCACCTGGTCGCTGATCGTATTCAAAACCTGGCAGTTCGCCCGCAACGGCATCGATAACCGACGCTTCGCCAGCGCATTTTGGGATGCGCCCGATATCGGCAGCGCCGAATCCCTGCCCCTATTCACCGTACGCGGCCCCCAAGCACGGATCGCCCAACACGGTTTCGGCTGGCTAAACGAAATGCACGCCACCTCCGGCCAGGCCATTAAATTCCACGGTTCCCCGGAAGAATTACTCGGCCAGACGCTGCGAGTACAGACCCAGGAAGAACAGCGCGCACTGGAAAGCGGCCTCACCCTGCTCGCCAGCATCGGCAGCACCGCACCTTTCGTCGGCCTGTTCGGCACCGTGCTCGGCATCATGCATGCGCTGCATGAAATCAGCCAAAGCGGCTCGGCCAGCCTCGACGTAGTGGCCGGCCCCATCGGCGACGCCTTGATCGCAACCGCGGTCGGCATTGCGGTCGCGGTGCCTGCGGTGCTCGCGTATAACTTTTTCCTGCGCCGCGTCAAAAATCACCGCCTGGAGCTGGACCATTTCGCCGGCAGCTTTCTGCATCTGGTATTCAACACCGACAACAAACAAGGATAACGCGCCATGGCCTTCAATACTCAATCGGAAGATCAGGACGCGGTCAGCGAAATCAACGTCACGCCGCTGGTCGACGTGATGCTGGTGCTGGTGATCATTTTATTGGTCACCGCGCCGCTCTTAACGCAATCGGTCAAGGTCAACCTGCCGAAAACGGCCGAGACGACGCCGGACGTCAAAGACCAGCCGTTGCAGCTCGGCATCGACGCGCAAGGCCTGGTCACGCTGAACAAAAACCCTATCGCCGACCTGCCGGCGCTGGAAGCCGCGTTGGCCGAAGAACTCAAAAACAATCCGGAAACGGCGGTGCATCTGTACGCCGACCAGGGCGTCATCTACTCCAAAGTCGCGGAAGTGATGGCCGCCGCGCAACATGCCGGCATCACCAAGCTGGCGTTTGTGACGGTGGAACAGTAAGGACTTGGCAAGCCGGCTTGAAAGGCTAACGGTAATGCTTCATTGGATGGATTGCCGTACAAGCAGGCTTCAATAGGTTTTGTTTGGAATATCCCCTGTCGTCGCCTGAACGGATAACCGGATTGAAGCTATTGATTGTCTCTTACGAATGAGAGGAAAATACGGTGGATCTTTCTGATTGATCATTTAGGAGTATTGCATGACTACAGTCCATCAACCGCGTCCTCCGTTTCCCCCGTTCAACCGGGAGACCGCCGCGCAAAAAGTCCGCATGGCGGAAGACGCCTGGAACAATCGCGATCCTGAACGCGTCGCCCTGGCCTATACCGTAGACAGCCAGTGGCGCAACCGCGCCGAATTCCCGGCCGGCCGCGAGCAGATCATCGACTTTCTGACGCGCAAATGGCAGACCGAGCGGGAATACCGCTTGATCAAGGAATTATGGGCGTTTGACGGCAACCGGATCGCGGTCCGCTTTGCCTATGAATGGCATAATCAGCACGGCGAATGGTTCCGTTCCTACGGCAACGAGAACTGGGAGTTCGACGAAAACGGCCTGATGCGCCGCCGCTACGCCAGCATCAACGACTTGCCGATTCAGGAATCCGAACGCAAGTTTCATTGGCCTCAGGGCCGCCGCCCCGACGATCATCCGGGACTCAGCGGCCTCGGGCTTTAGCAGGCCGCAGGTCAAAGCGAAATAACCATCCGGCCGGACGGGTTTTGTAAACCCGTCCGTAACGTTTTGGCAAAGTGATAGGTTCCAATAACATGCGCTAGTCAATAAGCCGTATCACTCATTCCGGAACATTACTGTCGAGGAACCGCTCGTAAATTGCCCAGTCTCACTAGAATACCTGGAAGCCTCTTCGGAGTGACTGTCTTTAATCTATGAGGAGGGGAAAATGTCAAACTATCGATATCTTATCATTGGTGGCGGCATGACGGCATACGCCGCGATCAGTGGCATTCGAGCCGTCGATTCGGATGGCTCCATAGGCCTGATCAGCGCGGAATCCCATCCCCCCTATAAACGCCCGCCTCTTTCCAAAGGCTTATGGCAGGGAAAGCCGATCGAAAAAATCTGGTATCCGCTAGAAGAGCTGAAGGTAACCTTGCATTTGGGACACTACGTGCAAACCCTGGAACCCGCGGATAAAACTGTCATCGATGATCAGGGAGACAGCTACCACTATGAGAAACTGCTCATTGCGACCGGCGGAGATCCCGTAAAACTTCCATTCGGCGGTGATGAGATCATTTATTTCCGCGACCTGGATGATTATCAGAAACTTCGTGCCCTGAGCGAACAAAAGCAGCGTTTTGCCGTGATCGGCGGCGGCTTCATTGGTTCGGAAATCGCCGCGGCGCTGGCCATGAACGGCAAACAAGTGGTGATGCTCTTTCCCGAAGAAGGGATAGGCGCGGCCCTGTTTCCACACGGACTGAATCAGTTCCTGAACGAATATTACCGCGCCAAGGGGGTCGAAGTCTTGCCCCGCCAAAAGGTCACTGGGCTGGCTCGCAAACAGGGCCGCTTATTCCTGGATGCCCGCGGTGCCGATGGGGCTGAAAGCCGTATCGAAGCGGATGCGGTGGTGGCCGGGATCGGTATTAAGCCCAATGTCCGCTTGCTCGAACAGGCTGGATTGGCTGTCGATAACGGCATCGTCGTGGACGAGCTGTTACGTACGGAAAACCCGGATATTTTCGCGGCCGGCGATGTCGCCAGCTTCTACAACCCCAGTTTAGCTATCCGCATGCGGGCGGAACACGAGGACAATGCCCTGACCATGGGCAAATGCGCCGGCCGGAACATGACCGGTGACGCGCAGCCTTATCATCATCTGCCTTATTTTTACTCCGATCTATTTGAACTGGGCTATGAAGCCGTCGGCAAGACCGATTCCCGCTTGGAAACGATGGAAGATTGGGTCGAGCCTTATAAAAAAGGCGTGATCTATTATCGGCAGAATAATCGGGTGCGGGGCGTGTTGTTATGGAACGTTTGGGAACGCGTGGACGCGGCTCGCGCGCTGATCGCCGAACCGGGACCGTTCACCCCTGCAGATCTGAAGGGAAGATTGTTGTCTTGATAAATCATGCCAATGCATAGTGATGTTTCCAACTCCTGCATCATGACTCAACGGCCTGCTTTGATTCGCCTTACCACCTGAGAAGCCTGCTTCGCTACTCTAGAAACGCAGGAGGTTAACCATGGAAACAAGAGCATTTCCGCCGGGCGTCAATACGGCCTTAGATTTCTCTTTGTTTGAAGCCCTGTATGGACGGCGGGCTCGCCGCTTCTCGCTCGGCGCCTCCATTCCTGATGGGCCGCTCGCGTTCGCTTCACGCCATGATCCGATGCCGCTCAGCGAGCTGGAACAGATGATGGTGCTGACCGCAGCGGCGGGCAACACCGGCTGGCATTACATGATCACGCGCCATGCCCGCTACGCGCCGCATCTCTCGAACTACTCCGCTGCCGCCGGCGGCAGGACCTTTCCATCGTCTGCGGGTTCTCACACGAGCGAAGTTTTCTTTACCGATGACGACGGCGTCTATTTCTTTGCCACCCGCGATGCGCCCGCACGGGTTGAGCGAGAAATGGATGAAGCGCTCGACCTGGAGGCCGTCCTTGCCGCCCATAAGAAGCGCATCCGCAAACTGGCGACGAGGCGTCTTTACATTCCGGCGGAGGAGCCGTTCATGGAGGGGCACAACACCTGGTGCGCGAACCTCCCCGGCAGCACACTGGTCATTCCGGTAGGCGACGTCGCGCAGCACCTGCTCCTGATGCTTTGCTTTCTGGTGCAGAACGGCTATTGCCTCTATGACGATGTGAACCGGCAGGCCATTGACGGACTGGAGCGCTTTCCCCGGCTTGTTAATACGGACAAGCCTTTCCCGCTCACTTTCATCGAGCAGTATGCGCTGACCGAACTGACGGCAGAACTCGCCACCGCCTGTTTTGCCGGTATGCTGATGCTGCAGGCGATGGGCCTGGGCGGTTGGATGTTCGACGGGATTGACCGGCACTCCGTGCTGGGTGCCAGCGGAGACCCGAATGTGCCTGGGCTAGGTTTTCGCTATGACACCGATGCACGCTGGTCTATCCCCAACCCGACGGGACTTCCCGGTGTGTTTGAAGGCTATTGCCCGCCGCATTATGCCGATATGCGTGCTGCCGTGGAAGCCATCGCCCAGCGCAAATTCGGTCCGGGCGGGCCGTATAACCCGAAAACGCCAGGACCGTGGAAAGAAAGCGCCAAGATACGCGGCAGCGCACAGGTGCATAGCGAAGAATTCAAGGCCTGCGTCGCACTGCAAGCGCAATACATCTATGACCGCTTCGGTAAATTTCCCGGCACCGTCCCGAGTATTTTTTGTTTGACGTATCTCCAGGCTCATCACCTCGATCTGGAATTCTACGACCATCATTTCCAAGCCGGTGCTTACCTGCAAACCCACGCCGAGCACATGGCGCGTTGGCATGGAAATACGGATAAGCCAGATGACTAGGCATGGCCTATCGGGTTTGCGAGCAGTTGTATAGCTAGGGCTTTTTTTCAGTCCGATGAACTTTATCCAATTTACTTCGACAAAAAGAGTGCAGCGATTGTCGATTATTCTAGCGCTCTGCCTTCGAGCCTTTTAGAAATGATGTCGAGTCTCTGTTAACAGACGGCCTTGAAAAACCGGCGCATCCTCTAAGAGGCGAAAATATTTTAGATGGAGAACGGCGAATGCGAGTTAGACCTCTAAATTTATTGACGTTTGCGGAATTGTCGCTGTTGGCGGCATTGGCATTTTTGCCGCTTTACCACGAAGAAATCCGCGGCCAACAATCATGCAGGATGATTACCCATATCGCGCTGATGACAATCGCAGCGCCCGTGCTGGCCGGCTGGCTTCGCAAACAGGCCCGTTCTGCTACTGAACTTGCCAGTATGACTTCGCTGCCGGCGGCTACCGTGCTGCAAGCCGCTTTGTTTATTGCATGGCACTCACCGCCCGGCCTGGCGATGGCAAGGCACGGGGGCGATAGCATCATCATCATGCAGGCGACGCTGTTTTTTTCTGCCCTCTGGTTTTGGCTTACCGTCTTCAATCAGGACGGCAGGCATTCATGGCGGGCGGTCGTCGCGTTGCTGTTGACCGCTAAGCTGTTTTGTTTGATCGCCGTCCTGCTGACGTTTGCGCCGCGTGTGCTTTATGTTTCTGGCGCTATGGCACCCAACCCGGCGATGGCGTCTGATCTCGCCGACCAGCAGTTGGCAGGGCTGCTGATGATCACCGCCTGTCCCCTCACATATGTGCTCGCTGCGATTGTGCTCATTTATCGTTGGTTTCAGTCGCTGTGTGATTCCCGAAGTGACGTTGCTCAGTCGGCATTGGTTTCGGAAAACGTGTCATGATGGAATGGGTCAGAAGGTATTGGCGTTTCCTTCTGCTTTGGACGCTCGGTCTTTTGGCCGGAGGCATCGCCCTCGCTTTGATGGGCGCCTATTCCGGCATTTTAAACATAGCGGCGAGCGCGGGCCATCCCGCCTGGCTTGAGTCGTTTCTGCAGTTGGGCAAGGAGCGCTCGGTTAAATTCAACAGCAGAGCGATCGACCCGCCGGCGCTGGAACCTGCCGAACTGGTGCCGCTGGGCGCGGCGCATTTTCAAGGGACCTGCGCGATTTGCCATGGCACGCCGCTGCAACCGGTCAATCCGATTTTTGGGCACATGCTGCCCCACCCTCCCGATCTTCAGCGGCATGCCACGCACTGGACGCGCGAGCAACTGTTCTGGATTGCGCGTCATGGCCTTCAATTGACCGGTATGCCGGCGTGGAGTGGTCAGAACCGCGATGATGAAGTCTGGGCGGTCGTGGCCTTCCTGGAAGCCTTGCCGTCAATGACCGAGGCCGACTATCGCCGCTATGCAAGCGGCCATAGCAAGACGCAAGACTATGCCGACGCGCAGCTCGTCAGCGCCGGCCGGCCCCGGCTTGACCTGACCGCTTGCAGCCGTTGCCACGACACGGCCGATGCCGCGCCGACAAGCCCTTATATACCGCGCATTGGAGGTCAGGATGAGGCTTATCTGAAAAGGGCGCTGCACGACTATCAGGACGACATGAGGCAAAGCGGCTTTATGGAACCCGTAGCAGGCGATCTCGATGATGAACACATTGAGCGTTTGGCAGCTTATTACGCCTCTCAGAGACCGGCTTTTCGCCAACCCGCGCGGCCCTCCTCTGCCGATGAGCGCGAGTTAGGCCGTCAACTGGCCGAACAGGGCGACCGCACGCGCAAAATTCCGGCTTGCAACGCGTGCCATGGCCGGAAAGGGCGCGAGGACTATCCTCGTCTGGCCGGGCAGTCCGCACAGTATATCAGGCAGCAATTGCACATCTGGCGGCAAGGAGGCCGTGATGAGACGCCGCACGGCGCGATGATGGCCGTCGTTGCGAAGCGGATGACAGAACAGCAGGTCGCGGCCGCGGCTGCGTTCTTCGCGAATCAGCCGCCATGGACAGAACGGTCTCCGGAACAGTCTTCGCGTCCATGAAAATAATCAGCCATGGCTTTTCGAGACTGTATTTAGTCATCGCGCTAACCGCGATGGTGGGTTGCGAAGGCGAGCAATCGGCATTCGCCGGCCTCGGTCCGGTTTCGTCGCGAATTACGCTGCTGATGTGGGTCATGTTCATTGCCGCAGCGTTGATAACGGCTTTCATATGCCTGCTGATTTTTATTTCAATAGCCGGCCCCAGCCGTTGGCGGCAGAAGTTGAGCAGTGAACAAGGCGTGGTTCTCGGGGGGATCGTTTTCCCGGTAGTGACCTTGAGCACTCTGCTGATTTACGGCTTTATGGTGTTGCGGGAGGGCGAAAATCTGGTTCACGCAGAAAATCCTGTGCGTATCTCTGTCGTTGGAGAGCGTTGGTGGTGGCGGGTGATATATCTCCACGACGACGGACAGACGACGGAAAGTGCCAATGAAGTGCATATCCCGACAGGACGCACTATCGAACTCGAGCTATCGACAGCGGACGTGATTCACAGTTTCTGGCTGCCGGCGTATGCCGGCAAGGTCGATATGGTTCCCGGCCGCATCAACAAGTTGCATTTAATTGCCGATAAACCCGGCGTCGTGCGCGGACAATGCGCGGAATATTGCGGCGGCGCCCACGCGCTGATGGCTTTTTATGCCGTGGCGATGCTTCCCGCCGATTATGACGCCTGGCTTGCGAAAGAAAGGTCGGGGGCGAAACCGGCTTCTGAAAAAGAGGGCGAAAGGCTTTTTTTCGCCAGCGGATGCGGGGGCTGCCATAGCGTTCGCGGCAGCCGGGCCAACGGAGAGATAGGACCGGATTTGACACATGTCGGCGGCAGGCTATCGCTCGGCGCCGGCATCCTGCCCAACGAACCGAAAAGCTTTGCCCAATGGATCAGCCGTCACCAGACGCTTAAACCCGAAAATTTGATGCCGCCTTTCGATTTCTTTTCCGAAAGCGAGCTTCAGGCCTTGTCGGCTTACTTGAACGCCTTGGAATAATCGTCATGCTGCATGTTAATGAATGCAGCCTGGCGATCAGCCGGTCATTCTTTACGGCGGCGCTGGTGTTTTATACCCGTGGCAGGGCGATACGTTATTTCATGAGGGGGAGTTTGTGACCAACACCACTGAAAAACAGGCGGCGCTGCCCAACAGCTTGCCGCGCCCGCCCGGTGAAAAGGAAGAGCTGTTGCGCATCTGGGAGACCCCGAGCGGCTGGCGCTGGATTACCGCGGTCAACAACACCGTCGTGGGCTTGCTGTATCTCGGCGCCGCCTTCGCCTTTTTTGTACTTGCAGGCCTCTTGGCCCTGGTGATGCGTACGCAGCTGGCCATACCCGAAAATGATCTGGTCAGTCAAGATCTCTACAATCAAATCTTCACCGTGCACGGCACCACGATGATGTTCCTGTTCGCGGTGCCGGCCATGGAGGCGCTCGGAGTGCTGTTGCTGCCCCAAATGCTGGCCGCAAGAGACCTGCCGTTTCCGCGCCTGAGCGCATTTGCCGTTTGGGCCTACATCATCGGCGGCGGGGTGTTCTTCTCGACAGTCTTCTACGGCCTGGCGCCCAAAGGCGGCTGGTTCATGTATCCGCCGTTGACGCTGACCGAATATTCGCCCGGCGACAACGCCGACTTCTGGCTGCTCGGCATCGGTTTCATCGAAATCTCCGCGATCGCCGGCGCCATCGAGATTATCGTCGGCATTTTGCGGACCCGCCCGCCCGGGATGTCGCTCGATAAGCTGCCCATTTTCGGCTGGTCGATGCTGGTCTTCGCCGGCATGATCGTGGTGGCGTTCCCGGCGGTCATTCTCGCGACGATGTATTTGGAAATCGAACGATCTTTCGGCTGGCCTTTTTTTACCGCCGCTCAGGGCGGCGATCCCTTGCTGTGGCAGCATTTATTCTGGTTTTTCGGTCACCCGGAAGTGTACATCATTTTCCTGCCGGCGGCCGGGCTGGTCTCGATGATTGTGCCGACCATGGCACGCAGGCCGCTGATCGGTTACCGGCTGATCGTCGTGGCCCTGATTGCGACCGGTTTCTTCAGTTTCGGCCTGTGGGTGCATCACATGTTCGCCACCGGCATCCCGTCGCTCGGCATGGCTTTTTTTTCGGCCGCGAGCATGACGGTCGCGGTACCGTCCGGTATCCAGATCTTTTCCTGGATCGCCACCATCGCCGCGGCCAAGGACCGGTTTCGGCTGACGACACCGGGGCTGTTCGTGCTGGGCATGCTGTTTATTTTTACGATCGGGGGGCTGACCGGCATCATGGTCGCGATGGTGCCGTTCGACTGGCAGGCGCATGATACCTATTTCATCGTCGCCCACCTGCATTATGTCCTGGTCGGCGGCATGGTCTTCCCGCTGTTCGCGACCTTTTATTACTGGGCGCCGATGCTCAGCACGCGGATGCTGTCCGAGCGCCTCGGAAAATGGTGTTTCTGGCTGATATTTATCGGCTTTAATGTCGCCTTCATGCCCATGCATATTTCCGGTTTGCTGGGCATGCCTCGCCGGATATGGACCTACTCCGAGGCGTCAGGCTGGGGACCTTATAATCTGATATCCACGCTAGGCGCTTATCTGATCGGCGCGGGAGTGCTCGTTTTCATCGTGGATCTGATACGCAATTTCCGAGTCGGACAGGGCGGACAGCTCAATCCCTGGCAAGCCGGAACCCTCGAATGGCTTCCTGCCGATCTATATTCCACGCGCTCCATTCCCCAGGTGAGCAGTCGAGAGCCCTTATGGACGCAGCCCGATCTGTCCGAAGAGGTCGACTCAGGCCAGCATTATTTGCCCAATGCTCCGACCGGCGCACGCGAGACCTTAGTCACCTCGGTCATCGAAGCCAAACCGCAGTACGTGATCCAGATGCCGGGCAACGGCTGGGCGCATGTGCTGGCGGCCGTGTTTACCGCGGCCTGTTTTCTGCTGTTGACCATCAAAGTGGTGGCGCCGGCTCTTGTTTGCGGAGTACTGGCGATCTTGTGTGGCCTAGCCTGGGTATGGGAGCTCGATAAAGGCCCCGGTAAAGGCCCGGTGGACATCGGCGCCGGTATCGAGCTTCCGGTTTATGTCTCCGGCCCGATAGGCCACGGCTGGTGGGCCATGGTGATTCTGATGGTCGTCGCCGGCTCGCTGTATTTATCCTACTTGTTTTCCTATCTTTATCTCTGGACCGTAGCGCCCAAGGTTTGGCCTTCCGATGCAGGAGGCCTGCCAGACCTTAAGTGGCCTGCCCTCAGCGCCCTGCTGTTTACTGCCGGCGCGGCATTTTTTGCGGTCGCAAGGAGAACGCTGCCGGCACCGGGTCACCCGCATTTAGGGACGCCGCTGCTGGTGCTGCTAGGCGCCCTCTCGAGTATCCTTGCCGTGTACTTGGCGGTCGGTTGCCACTGGCAGGCGGGACTCAGGCCCACCGTGTCGAGCTATGGGGCCATGGTCTACACGGATGGCATTTTAACCGGACAGCTCGTTTTTACCGTGCTGATTATGTCGTTGTTTGTGATCGCTCGGCACTTTACCGGCAAGCTCGACCGAGTACGTTGCGCTACGCTCGAAAACACCGCCTTGCTGGTTTATTACACTGCGGCGCAAGCGCTTGTCGGGCTCGTTGTGATTCATGGCTTTCCGAGAATGATTTTATGATGAAGGCATCGAAACCCCCATTTTCCGAAAAATCTGTCGGCACCGTGCTGATCGCTTTGATCGGTCCTTTAATGATTTGGGCGCTGCATTTTTCCGTGGTGTACGGGGCGCACCATCTCGTCTGCGCCGCACTCGCGGGCAATTCCGTCGGTTTTGGGATGCAGACGGCCGTAAGCGTTGCAACCGTTGCGGCTCTGCTGGCATTACTGCTTCTGATCGTGAAGCCCGATGTTGTGCTGCGTATGAAGAGAGACGAGGCGATGCCGAAAAACTCCCGGTTGTTTCTGACAGACGTCATGCGGTTGCTTGCATTGCTGTCTTTGTTTGGGGTTTTATGGGCCGGCAGCGCTGCCTTTTTTTTCCCGGCCTGCATGTCGCTCGTATGATATGAGATAGATCTACTTAGGATATGGTCATAAACAACTTCCCGATAAAATTTTCCGTTCGTCCTGAGCTTGTCGAAGGATGGACGGAAAATTCCCGGCTCATGCTGTTACCCGTTCATGCTTCGACGAACTCAGCACGAACGGGTGACAGCATTTACGGAAGTTATTTTTGACGGAATCCTTAACCGCCTTTCGGACCCAAGGAAGACTCCTTGACCTGCCAGCCGCCGCCCAATGATTTGTAGAGGGCCACTCTTTGTCCGGCGAGCTTGGCTTGACTATCGATTAAAGCCAACCGTCTAACAAGCAGTGCGCGTTGGGCGATCAGCACGTCCAAAAAAGCGGTCAAGCCGTTGCGGTAGCGTTCCTGTGCCAGCGCGAGCGCCAGCCGGTCCGCCGACTCGGCTTGCTTCAATTGTTCATGGCGCTGCCGCTCCTGTTCGAGAGACGCCAGCGCATCTTCGACTTCCTTGAACGCATTCAGCACAGCCGCCCGATAGGCGTACAACAATTCCTGATGGCGGGCTGTTTTACCTTCGATATTGGCTTTGATGCTGCCCCAGTTGAAAATCGGAAACGCGAGGGTCGACGCCATCGACCAGGATTTGCCGAGCATCGTGAAATCGGTGATGTCGGTATTTTGGAGGCCGATGAAAGCGGCAAGATTGATGCGCGGATACTGCGCGGCGACCGCGGCGCCGATCTCCGCATTCGCGGCCGCAAGCTGTCTTTCGGCGCTGCGGATGTCGGGTCGGCGGCGTAACAATTCCGACGGTAGGTCGGCGGCGACCGGCGTTGACGGAAGCGGGATGGCTGAGGCTTGCCGCAGGCGTGCGGCCAATTCGCCCGGCGTTCTGTCCAACAATACGCTCAAGGCGTGCATGGCCAGTTTGATCTGGTTTTCATAGAGCGGCCGTTCCGCCGCGGTCGCATCGGCCTGCGCCTCGGCTTGCGCGACGTCCAGGGAGGAGGCAAGCCCGGCTTTTTGCCTTTCCTGGGTCAGATGCCAGGTATCGCGCTGCGTGATCAGGTTATCATCGACGACGGCAAGTAGCTGCTGATTGGCGCGCAGGGTAATGTATTGACTGGCCACTTCGCCGAGCAGACTGACCTGCAAAGCTCTGCGGTTTTCGGTTTCGGCTTCGACAGTCGCTTCCGCCGCTTCGACGGTCCGCCGGATACCGCCGAATAAATCGAGCTCCCACTGCGCATCGAAACCCGACTGGAAGATATTGATCAGCCGGTTGCCGATGCCGAAGGCGCCGCCGGCCGTACCCGTCGTGCCGGAGGACGAGGTGATGCTATTCAGACGCCGCGAGACGGTGCTTTGGCCGGAGAGCGTCGGCAGTCCCGCGGCGACGGCCTGCGTCCTTTGCGTGCGGGCGATGCGGATGCGCTGGAATGCCTGTTTCAGGTCCAGATTGGCCGTGATCGCTTCGTCAATTAAGCGGTCCAAAACCGGATCTTCGAAGGTTTTCCACCAGATATGAGAATTTTCAAGATTGCCTGGCGCAGTTTGGGTTTCGCTCCATTGGGCGGGCGTTGGCGCCTCGGGATGGACATAGTCCGGGCCGACGGTGCAGCCGGCGATGAACCCCAAGAGGCAAAGCGTCAGGATTCTGTTCATGCCGGCGGCAAAGGACTGGCATTGGCCGGGGCCGAATCGCGATCGAAATCCGGCGCTTCGATGAACACATCGAGCTGCTGGCCGACATACACCGGCATCTTGCTGCGGTTGAAGCTGTACAGCGCCTGCAAGACCCGCGTATCGACGCGTTCGGTGCTGTCGCCGGTCAGCGACTTTTTCGGCACCACATAAGGCTCGACCCAGACCAACGCCAAATCGGTCTGAAACCTGCGGTTGCCGCGCAAATAGGCGACGGCCTTGCTTCGGGGACGAAAGCGCCAGGCGTCGTTTTCGTCGATGTCGACCCTGACATGAAGTTCGTCCAGATTGCCGACGATCATCAAAGGCGTGCTGAGCGGCCCCGCCTGGGCGAACTCGCCGGGCCGCACATTCACTTGCAGCACTTCGCCGTCAACCGGGGCCGTGACCCGCAATAAATCGAGCGTAGTCTGGCTCGCCTTGACCGCAGCTTCGGCTTGCAGCACCTCGGCCCTGGCGCTGTCGAGCTTGCGCCTTGCGATCAAGGTCGCATTGCGGCGCCGCTCCAGTTCTTCGGTGCTGATCGCGCGTCGGTCCTGGACCGCGTCGGCCAGACGCTGCAACACCTCGGCGTCCCTGACCCCCGCTTCGGCTTCGCCGACCGACGCCTTCGCTTTCGCAAGATCGGCCTCGCGCACGGTCAGTTCTGCCAGCGCGGCGCGGTCGTCGATTAAAAACAGGATGTCGCCGAGTTTGACGCGATCGCCGACCTTCACCTTGACCGCTTTGACGATGCCAGCCAAGGGGGAGCCGATCGCGATATTCTGGCTTTTCGCCTCGACAATGCCGGCCCCGGCAATGAAGGTCGCATAGGGCGAGATCGCGGGTTCCGCCGCGGCCTGTGCGATCGGCGCCGACTTATTGCTGCTGACGACCTGGAACACGCCGAACAGGAAGCCGGCGGCGGCCAGTGCGGGCAGCGTATATTTAGGTAACATCGTGGGCTCCTTCCTCGGTGCGGCCGGGATTGGCATTGGTCGAAGGCTGGGATTGCTGCACCCGGACAATTTTTCCGTCATCCATTTGCGCGATCCGGTCGGCGAAGCTGAAAATGCGGGCATCGTGCGTCACGATCACCAGCGCCCTGGAATGGTCGACCGCGACCGCTTTGAGCAATTCGAGCACATGCATTCCGGTTTCATGATCGAGCGCGCTGGTCGGCTCGTCGCAGACGATCAGCCTCGGGCTATGGATCAACGCGCGCGCGATTGCGACCCGCTGCTGCTGGCCGCCGGAAAGCTGGGCGGGCAGCGCATCCGCCCGATCCCCGAGGCCGACCTGATCGAGGACAGCGGCAGCTTTGCGAACCGCTTCGCGCCGCTTCATGCCGTTGATGATCAGCGGAATCGAGACATTTTCGGCCGCATTGAGTGCCGGCAACAGGTTATAGGCCTGGAACACGAAGCCGATATTTTGGGCGCGAAATTTGAGTTTTTGACCATTTTTCAATTTCAGCAAATCCTCGCCGAACACCTGGCAGAGGCCGGAATCCTGGTCCAGAATGCCGGCGATCACCGAAATCAATGTCGTTTTACCGCATCCAGAAGGCCCGACCAACATCATCAACTCGCCGACATGGACTTCGAGATCGATGCCTTGCAGCGCGGTAATTTGCTGCGAGCCAGTGTCGTAGGTCTTTACGACGTTTTGACACAAAACGGCCAGCGTATCGTCGCCCATGCTCAGCCTTTGAACACGACCGCCGGTTCCAGCATGATCACCTTGCGGATACTCAATAAGGCCGCGAAGACGCAGATCATGCTGACACCCATGCCGCTGAACACCAGCAATTGCCAGGGGAACTTAAAGGCCAGGATCGTATTGCGCATCGCATAGCCGAATAAGGCGGTCAGGCCGACGCCCATGCCGTAGCCGATGCTGCCGACCAGCACCGCCTGCAGCAGGATCATCCGTAGCAGCACCCAGTTGCTGGTGCCCATCGCCTTCAGTACGCCGAACTGCCTGAGATTTTCGAGCGTGAAGTTGTAAAAGGTCTGGCCGGCGATCGCCGCGCCGACGATGAAGCCGAGCATGACCGAGATGCCGAAGTTGATCGGAATGCCGGTATTTTTCAGGAAATAATTGTAAGTCAGCGCCTTGAATTCTTCCTGAGTATAGGCGGCCAGTCCGGTTATCCGTTGAATCCTTTGGGTCAGTTCTGCGATGTTTTGGCCCGCCTTGGCCTTGACCAGAACGAACGAGAGCAGTTTCCTTTCTTTCGGCGCATAGAGCAGTGCGCGGTTATAGGTCGTATAGATGACCGGCTGGGATTGAAAAGTGCGCGTGACTTTCGCGATGCCGACGACGATCGCCCGGCGGTCGTTCAGTTCGAGGGAATCGCCGATCGTCAGCGGCACGAGCTTGCCGTCCTTGATCTGAGGTGCTTTCGCGAGTTTGGTGTTCGCGCCTTCGAGATCGACGAGCACGCCGTCGCTGCGGCGCAAGTCTTCGAGTTTTCCGTTCAGCATAGCGGGAGGCCCGCCGATCAGGGTCGCATCGTCCAGTCCGATCAGGTTGCAGGTCTGAAACGTGCCGTCGTACAGGCGCGCCTTGATCAGCCCCTTGTATAAAGGCACCGCCCAGCCGACGCCGGCCACGCCGCGCACCCGGTACAATTCGGTGTCCTGCATCGGCTTGACGTCGTCGATGAACTGAACCTTGGGGTCCATCACCCAGATGTCGGCCAGCCCGACATCCGAGACAAAGCTGTACGATCGCGCCATCAGGCCGAGAAAAATGGCGGGCTGCTGGGTCATGATCAAGGAGGCGAAGGTCAGCCCCATCACGATGCCGAGATACTTGCCCCGGTCCCCCATCAGCATGGTCAGCGCGATGTAATTCATGGTGTTATATTCCTTTCTGACAAACCTCTGTCCTTATGCCTCACGACACCATCTTTGTCTCAGCTTATCCCGGTTCAGCGCCAGCCATTGCAGCGCCAGGATCGGAATCGCGGACTCGATCTCGCCGCTTTCGAGCATCCGATAGGCTTCGTCGAACGGCGCCGGACGCACCAGGATGTCTTCGTCTTCATGATCGAGGCCGTGAATGCCGCCGACCTGACGGCTGTCGATCTTGCCGCAAAACAGCGTGATCATTTCCGCGCAGCCGCCCGGGGTCGTATAGAATTGCATCACCTCGATCAACTCCTCGATCACGCAGCCGGCCTCTTCCTGTGCCTCCCGGTGCGCGACGTCCTCGGCGGTCTCGCCCTCCTCGATCGCGCCGGCGACGATTTCGACCAGCCAGGCCCGTTCCGGGCAGCCGATCGCACCGATCCGGAACTGCTCGATCAGGACGACCTCGTCCCGCTCCGGATCGTAGAGCAACACCGCGACGCATTTGCCGCGTTGGAACAATTCGCGTTCGATCTCGCCGCTCCAGCCGCCCGCAAACAGGGTGTGCCTGAGCCGGTATTTTTCGAGGCGGAAAAATCCCGCATAGCCGGTTTCCTTGCTGATGATTTCAAAGGCCTTGTTCATTTTTTCGCTGGGTATTGCACTCTATAGATCACGCCGAGGTGATCGTCGCTGATCAATAAACTGCCGTCCGGCAGGGTCAGTAGGTCGACCGGCCGTCCGAGCACGGTTTCGTCCCGAGTCAGCCAGCCGTCGATGAAGACTTCTTCGCTGACCGCTTTACCGTCTTTGAAACTGACCAGGGCGACCCGGTAACCGTCCGGCTCGGAACGGTTCCAGGAGCCATGCTGGGCGACGAACAGCTGGTTGTGATAATGCGCCGGAAACTGCGTGCCGCGGTAGAATCGAATGCCCAACGGTGCAACGTGCGCCTTGAATTTCCAGGCCGGCGGCGTATAGTCGGCGCAATTCTTGCCGTTGCCGTACTCCGAATCGATGACCTCGCCGCCGTGGCAATAGGGATAACCGAAATGCTCGCCGGTCTGGCTCCAGCGGTTCAATTCCTCGGGCGGCAGATCTTCGCCGAGATAATCGCGGCCGTTGTCGCTGAAAAATAACGTATCGGTGCCGGGCTGCCAGTCGAATCCGACCGTATTGCGGATGCCGCGCGCGATGATCTCAAAATCGCTGCCGTCCGTATTGACCCTGACCAGAGAAGCGTAGATCGGCTTGTCCGGCTCGCAGATATTACAGGGCGCGCCGACCGCGGTATAAAGCTTGCCATCGGGACCGATACGCAAATATTTCCAGCCGTGATGCTTGTCGGTCGGCAGCTTGTCGTAAACCGTCACCGGTTTCGGCGGCTTCTTGAGGTGTTGCAGGATAGCGTCGAAACGAACGATCCGGCTGATTTCGGCGACATAGAGTGTGCCCTGACTGAAGGCGACGCCGTTCGGCATCGTCAAGCCCTCTGCGATCACATCGCGCGTTTCGGCGCGGCCGTCATTGTCCTTGTCCTGGAGCGCATAAACCTTTCCTGAAACGCCGGAACCCGCAAATACGACGCCGTTGTCGCCGAGCGCGAGGCTCCGTACATTCGGCAAATCGCTCGCATACAGCGAGATCGTAAAGCCCGGCGGCGCATGCAGCTTCGCAATCACCTGCTCGGGCATCTGTTGCCGCGCGCAGGCGGGAAAGACCACACCGCTCAGCAGGACCGCAAGCCCGATTGATTTCGTCTTGTTCATAACGCCCTCACTCGTTAAACTTTATTTGTATATTATCACTCTGACCCGTATTGAATTCATTTATTCAATCCCTATTTTGTTAACATCCCAACTTGTCATCCAGGCAAACACTATGATGCGAATTTTTCTGTTTTTAGCGACCAATATCGCGATACTGATCGTGATCAGTATCGTTTTCAACGTGCTGGGTTTAAGCGGCGCCCTCGATGCCCGGGGCGTCAATCTGGACCTGAACGCGCTGTTGATCATGTCCGCGGTGATCGGCATGAGCGGCTCGTTCATTTCGCTGGCAATGTCCAAATGGTCCGCGAAAAACGCGATGGGCGTGTATGTAATCGAACAACCGCAAAATCAGACCGAAAAATGGCTCGTCGATACGGTCGCCCGCCTCGCCAGACAGGCCAATATCGGCATGCCCGAAGTCGGCATGTTTCAGCAGCATGAAGCGAATGCGTTCGCGACCGGCATGAGCAAGAACAGCGCCCTGGTCGCGGTCAGCACCGGCCTGCTCGAAACGATGAGCGCCGACGAAGTCGAAGCGGTGCTCGGCCACGAAATCACCCATGTCTCGAACGGCGACATGGTCACGATGGCGCTGATGCAGGGCGTCGTGAACACCTTCGTGTATTTCTTCGCGACGGTGATCGGTCATGTGGTCGATCGGGTCGTGTTCAAGACCGAGCGCGGCTACGGTCCGGCTTATTATATTACGCAGATAGCCGCGCAGTTGGTACTCGGCATCCTCGCCTCGATGCTGGTGATGTGGTTCTCCCGCCGCCGCGAATTCCGCGCCGATGCGGGCGGCGCAGCGCTGGCCGGACGCCAAAAGATGATCGGCGCGCTGCGCGCCTTGCAGCGCAGCCATGAGCCTTCGGCGCTGCCCGATCAATTGGCCGCGTTCGGTATCAACGGCGGCGGCGTGATGCGCCTGTTCATGAGCCATCCGCCACTGGAAGAGCGGATCGCGGCATTGCAAAACAGCCGTTGAGCTATAAAACCTTACGGACGGGTTGAATAACCCGTCCGGCATTACGCTCCCTGCGGGACGGGTTATTCAACCCGTTCTCACCTTTTCAATTCACCCGCCTGCCTCCGCGTCCGCCCGGACGCACCGTTAAATTCCGATCGGCTGTTCCGGCCGTTTTATGGGATAATTCGCCGAATTTTTGCAATTGATCCCATCACACATGACTTATCCCACCATCGAAGCCTTCGTCGGCAATACTCCGCTGGTCCGCTTGCAGCGCCTGCCCGGACCGAACAGCAATACGATCCTGGTCAAGCTGGAAGGCAACAATCCGGCCGGTTCGGTCAAGGACCGACCGGCGTTGAGCATGATTCAACACGCGGAAGAAAGAGGCGAGATCAAGCCCGGCGACCGGCTGATCGAGGCAACCAGCGGCAACACCGGCATCGCGCTCGCGATGGCCGCCGCGATCAAGGGCTACAAGATTACCCTGATCATGCCCGACAACATGAGCGCCGAGCGCCGCGCGTCGATGAAGGCCTATGGCGCCGACATCATCCTGACGCCGGCCGCCGGCAGCATGGAAGCCGCGATCGATCTGGCCCGCCAGATGGAAGCAAAAGGCGAAGGACGCATACTCGATCAGTTCGCGAACCCCGACAATCCGCGCGCGCATTACGAAGGCACCGGTCCCGAAATCTGGCTCGACACCCACGGTTCTATCACTCACTTCGTCAGTTCGATGGGCACGACCGGCACGATCATGGGCACATCGAAGTTTCTGAAGGAAAAAAATCCGGCGATCCAGATCATCGGCGTGCAGCCGGAAGGCGAATCGAAAATTCCTGGTATCCGCCGCTGGCCCGAGGAATATCTGCCGAAGATTTACGACCCGAGCCGTGTCGACCAGATCATCCTGGTCGATCAGCTGTCGGCCGAGCAGACTACGCGCGACCTGGCCGCGATAGAAGGCATTTTCGCAGGCGTCTCCTCCGGCGGCGCGGTGTATGCGGCGCTGCAACTGGCGAAGGAAGTCGAGAATGCAGTCATCGTCGCAATCATCTGCGACCGGGGAGACCGGTATTTATCGACGGGCGTATTTCCGGACTGAGCGCCGGCGGGCATCGTCAAGGCTTCTGACCCTCGGCGGATTTATGATCCTGCTGGGGTTCAGCGCCAGTAGCGGCGCGCTCGACAACATCGCACTCGACGTCGGCGCGCTGCATGCGCAAGGCTGGAAACTCGAAGGCGTAAAAATCGCCTTGAACGACCTTCCCGAGCGCCGCCAGCAACTGGTCCTGACGATCGGCAAACTGAGCCTGCCGAAACCTCTCGACGACCTGAAACTCGCCGACATCCGCTGCACCTCCTTTACTTGGGGCGACAACCAAGTCATCTGCGAGCGCGGCAAGGCGCGAATCGATTCCAAACGCTGGCGCTCGCCCGGCGCCGATTTTTCGTTTCGACTCGGCGAAAAATCCAGCCGCGCGAAAATCACCGATCTCCGTCTGTTCGGCGGCACGGTCGATGCCGAATTGACCGAACAGGCGATGCGCTGGCAGGTCAAGTTGAAGGCGGAAAGGCTCGACGGCGTGCTGCTGCAAAAACAGCTCGGCTTCCTTCCTGCCGAAATCAAAAACGGCGAGCTCGGCCTTGCGCTGACTATTTCAGGCCGCCAAAGCGAAATCGACGAGTTCGACCTGAACGCCAGCACCGACCGGCTGACCCTGCAAACGGCGGACGGCAAGACCGCGACCGAGGCACTCTCATCCAACACGCAGCTCCATGCGGTTCACGCCGACGGGCTCTGGCATTGGCGCCTCAGCGAACAGTTGACCGGCGGCGCGCTATATCTGGAGCCCGTCTATCTCGAAGCGGGCAAGGATATGATCAAGTTGACCGGAGAAGGTCTCTGGAGTCCTACAGGCCAACGCGTCGACATCGACTCCTTCGTTTTCGATCATGCGGGCACCGCCACGATGACCGGCCGCGCCGCGCTCGCACTCGGCGCGCAAGTGCAATTGACCGAAGCCGCGGTCTCCGTGCAAACGGACGATCTGAAGCCGTTTGCGTCGGTGTATTTACAGCCTTTCTTCGCCCAAACCGCGCTCGAAGGCCTCTCACTGCAAGGCAAGGCGAAGGCCGATGCGGCGTTGACCGAACTGGGTTTGACGAGCCTTACGGCGAACTTCTCCGATCTTGCGGTTCAGGACGAAAGCGGCCGCATCCATGCCGAAGGCGGCAAGGGAGCCATCCATTGGACGAGCGATTCTGCCGTTTCCATCCCATCGACGCTAAGCTGGCAGGCATTATCGCTGTATGCGCTGCCGCTAGGCCCGACCGAACTGTCATTCGTAAGCCGCGCGAACCAGATCGAATTGCTGAAAAAAACCAAAGTGCCCTTCCTTGGCGGCAATATCGCGATCAATCGCTTCAACTACCAAGGCCACCCGGAAGCCGAACCCAACGTGTATTTCGAAGGCAGCCTGAACAATGTCTCGCTCGAACGTCTGTCTTCCGCTCTAAACTGGACGCCGCTGTCGGGCACGCTCAGCGGCAACATTCCGGGCATCGAATACCGCGACAAAACCCTGAAACTGGGCGGCGAATGGGTGATCAAAGTTTTCGACGGCGTGATCAGAATCGCGAACCTGACTTCCTCGGGTCTGTTCAGCGATTTGCCGAGATTGTCTGCCGAAATCGAGCTCGATCATCTGGACCTCGACCAGTTGACCCGCAAGTTCCAGTTCGGCGGCATTACCGGCCGCTTGTCCGGCTTCGTGAAGAATCTGCAACTCGAAAACTGGCGGCCGGTCAGTTTCTATGCCTGGTTCGGCACGCCGGACGACGACGATTCGCGGCACCGGATCAGCCAGAAAGCAGTCCAGAATATCGCGAACATCGGGGGCGGCGGCGCGGCGGACCTGTTGTCGCGCAGCTTTTTGCAGTTTTTCGAAACCTTCGGTTACGACAAGATCGGCCTCGGCTGCTACCTGCATGACGGCGTCTGCCAGTTGATGGGGATCGAGGCCACCGAAACCGGTTACCGCATCATCAAGGGCGGCGGCCTGCCGAGAATCGACGTGATCGGTTATAATCCCCGGGTTAACTGGAGCGTATTGATGGAGCGCCTGGAGCGCATTACCACCTCGGATCAAGTCATTATCAAATAATCGGGTGAACCCTATGAAAAAGTTATCTGTTATGGGCGCGCTGCTGCTCTCCGCCTGCGTCACGATCAATATCTATTTTCCAGCCGCTGCGGCCGAGAAAGCCGCGGATGAAATCATCAAGGACATTCAGAACGTCGCGCCGGCGAAGCCGGAGCCCAAATCGAGCCTGGACGCGGATCATGCGGAACTCTATCGCTGGATCGATGTGGCGATCGGCACGTTCATTTCGAACGCTCAGGCCGCCGAAGCCGATTTGAGCATCGACAGCGCCGAAATCCGGCAGCTGCGCGCATCGATGGAAAAGCGCTTCGCCGCCCTGAGTCCCAATTATGCGGCCGGCTACATCGGCATCAAGGCGGACGGCTTTTTGACCGTTCGGGAAGGCGCGACTGTGCCGCTGAAAGAACGCAATCAGGTGACCAAGCTCGTCGCGGCCGAAAACAAGGACAGGCAGACCCTGTATCAGGCGATCGCGAATGCGAACGGCCATCCCGAATGGCTGGCGCAGATCAAATCGACCTTCGCCGCACGCTGGATCAGCAACGCCCAATCCGGATGGTGGGTTCAATCTTCGAACGGAAGCTGGAAACAGAAATAAACAATGGCAGGCAACAGAGCAAGAAAGAAAACCTTACCGGAAACCCCGGTCCGGGTCACGATCGAATCGCTCGCGCATGACGGGCGCGGCGTTACGCATGTGGACGGCAAGGTCGTCTTCATCGACGAGGCATTGCCCGGCGAGGAAGTCGAATTCGTTTACACCGAAATCCGCCGCGATTTTGCCGAAGGCAAGGTCGTGAATCTGATCACCCGCGCCGACGCGCGCAGCGAGGCGGCCTGCCCGCATTACGGCGTCTGCGGCGGCTGCAGCTTTCAGCATGTCGAAGCGGCCGAGCAAATCCACATCAAGGAGGACTTGCTGAAGGAACAGTTCAAACGCATCGGCAAGGTCCCGGTGCCGGAACTCTGGCAGCCGTTGACCGGACCGCATTGGGGCTACCGGCGCAAGGCCCGCATGGGCGTCAAATATGTCGCGAAGAAAAACCGGACCCTGGTCGGTTTCCGCGAACGCCGCCACCCCTACCTGGCCGAGATCGAGAACTGCATGGTGATGCACCCGGTCGTCGGCGAGAAACTGGTCGACCTGTCCGAGATGATCTCGGGCCTCAGCATCCGCGAAAAAGTACCGCAGATCGAAGTCGCGATCGGTGACGAGCAATGTGTGCTCGCGGTGCGTGTCATGGAACCTCCGACCGAGGCCGACAAGGAAAAGATGCGCGCATTCGCGCGCGAGCACGGCGTGTCGATCTGCCTGCAACCGAAGGGGCCCGATTCGATCGTGCCGCTCGACGGCGAGCCGGAAGTGATTCCGACCTATGCGCTGCCCGATCAGGCCATCGAATTCAAATTCCGCCCGGCGATGTTCACCCAGGTCAACTACGAGATCAACCGGCAGATGATCAACCGGGTGCTCGACACCTTGGAACTGAACGAGAACGACACGGTGCTCGATCTGTTCTGCGGACTCGGCAACTTTACCTTGCCGATGGCGCGCTATGCCGGCCGCGTGGTCGGCGTCGAGGGCGACCAGCCGCTGGTCAACCATGCGAAGGAAAACGCCCGCCACAACGGGATCGAGAATGTCGAATTCTACGCGGCAGACCTCAGCAAGGATGTTTCAGACCAGCCCTGGTTCAACCGCAAATATAACAAGATCCTGCTCGACCCGTCGCGGGCCGGCGCATCCGAAGTGCTGAAGTATTTCAAGAAATGGCAGCCGGAGCGGATCGTCTATGTGTCCTGCAACCCGTCGACGCTCGCGCGCGATGCGGGCATACTGGTCAACGAACTCGGCTACAAGCTGGTCAAGGCCGGGGTGATGGACATGTTCCCGCAGACCGGGCATGTCGAATCGATGGCGCTTTTTGTGAAATAGGAATGGCCGATTTTTACCTCGACGTTTCGATCGCCAAGCAATGCATGTCGCTGATCGAAAACGGCCGCCCCTTGAAAACCTATCCGGTCTCGACTGCCAAGAACGGTCCCGGCGAACTTAAAGGCAGCGAATGCACGCCAAGAGGCTGGCATAGAGTCCGCGCCAAAATCGGCCGGGGTGAACCGATCCATACCGTGTTCAAGGGCCGCCGTCCGACCGGCGAGCTCTACAGCTCAGAACTTGGCCGGCTTAACCCTGAGCGCGACTGGATTCTGACCCGCATCCTCTGGCTCGGCGGCCTCGAACCCGGCCATAACCGCTACCGCGAAGTCGACAGCGCCTGGCGCTATATCTACATCCACGGCACACCGGATGAGCTGATGCAGGGCAGACCCGCGTCGCACGGCTGTATCAGGATGTTCAATGCCGATGTGCTGGAGTTGTTCGAGCGCGTCGAGGCGGGCATCAAGGTGTTTATTCATGAAGATTAATTACCGCCGCATCGCCCTCGGCATCGAATACGACGGCAGCGGCTTTTGCGGCTGGCAATTCCAAGCCGAACGGCGCAGCATACAATCCACGCTGGAGCAGGCGCTGGCGAAAGTCGCGAATGAACCGGTCACCGTGATTTGTGCAGGCCGGACAGACGCCGGCGTGCATGCGATCGAACAGGTCGTGCATTTCGATACGACCGCCGAAAGGGAACCGAATTCCTGGGTCATGGGCGGCAACACCCACCTGCCCGACGGCGTGCGGATACTCTGGGCCAAACCTGCGATCGGCGACTTTCACGCCCGCTACAGCGCGATCGCGCGCTTCTACCGCTACATCATCCTGAACCGGCCGGTCAAATCGGCGCTGACCCCGACGCAAACGACCTGGTGCCATGCGCCGCTGGACGCAGACCTTATGCATCAGGCCGCGCAGCACCTGATCGGCCACCACGATTTTTCCTCGTTCCGCGCCCAGGGCTGCCAGTCCAAGAGCCCGTTTCGGCAAATGCATTTCGTCGAGGTGTACCGCGAAGGCGATCGCGTAATCATGGACATCGCCGCGAATGCGTTTTTGCACCACATGGTCCGCAATATCGCCGGCACCCTGATCGCGATCGGGGCCGGCAAGCAGCCGGTCGACTGGACACGGGAACTGCTGAACGTCAAGAAGCGCGCCCTGGCCGGCGTCACCGCCCCGCCCCACGGCCTGTATCTGGGCGGCGTTTTTTATCCTGAATGCTACCAACTCGCTAATCATCCAATCTTCAGCAAATTGCCTGCGGATGCGCAAAGGCACCGTGATTGAAAATCAAGACATTCTGCCCCCTAAATCAACGATCGGGATAATAATGAGCAGTCGCAAGATCACAATACTCGGCGGCGGGCAGGCAGGTCTCCAGCTCGCATGCGGCCTCCTGCACAAAGGCTATCAGGTCAAGGTGGCGCAGAACAGCACACCGGAGGACATCCGTTCCGGCAAGGTGCTATCGAGCCAGTGTATGTTCGGCCAAGCGTTGCAGAACGAGCGCGACCTCGGCCTCGATTTCTGGACCGAGGAATGCCCAACGATCGATTCCATCAATTTTGTCGTACCGGCACCGGATGGCTCCGGAAAGAAGCAGGTCGATTGGAACGGCGGGCTCGATCGCCCGGCACAAAGCGTCGACCAGCGCCTCAAATATCCCGTATGGCTGCAGGAGTTTGAGCGCCGTGGCGGCAAGCTGGAAATCAGGGAGGCCACCGTCGCTGATCTGGATGACTATGCCGCCACCTCGGATCTGACGATCGTTGCCGCCGGCAAAGGCGACATCGCCAAGCTGTTCGAGCGCGACTTGGAAAAATCCCCTTTCGGCCAGCCCCAGCGCGCACTGGCGTTGACTTACCTGCACGGCATGACGCCGCGGCCGGACCATTCGGCAGTCAACTTCAACCTCATTCCGACCGTCGGCGAATATTTCGTGTTTCCGGCGCTGACCCACAGCGGCCCCTGCGACATCATGGTGTTCGAAGGAATTCCCGGCGGACCGATGGACTGCTGGAAGGATGTGACCAGCCCCTCGCAGCATCTCGAGCGCTCGCAATGGATACTCGATAAGTTTCTGCCCTGGGAGGCGGAGCGCTGTCGCAACGTAGAGCTTACGGACGCCAACGGCATTCTTACCGGCGCCCTCACCCCGATCGTGCGCAAGCCCATCGGGCGGCTGCCTTCCGGCAGGGCTGTGCTGGGTTTGGCGGACGCCGTCTGCCTCAACGATCCGATCACCGGGCAGGGCTCGAACAATGCGTCTAAGGCAGCCAAGGTCTACTTGGATGCTATCGTCGCCCATGGCGATCAGCCGTTCGACGAGGCGTTCATGCAGGCGACCTTTGACGGCTACTGGAACTATGCACAATTTGTTACCGGCTGGACCCATTTGCTTCTGCAGCCGCCGCCTCTCCATGTCTTGAAGATCATGGGGTCGGCGCAAACCTATCCGCCGCTGGCAAGACGCATAGCCAACGGCTTTGACAACCCGCTAGACCTGTTCCCGTGGTTTGCCGTGGACGAGGAGGCGGATCGGTACCTGCAGCAGCTCGCAGAGTGAGGGAGGTCTGCTGATTCACCCCCGCCGAAAAACGAGCTGAACACCATTAGGTAAAGGTGAACAGATTTGGAAAAATCCAGAACTTCCGGATAAATCCAGAGATTCAATCAAAATGCGGGCTTTCGGCTCTTCTTAAAATGGTCGTTGTTACAGCAACTCTATACCGTAACGGCGAACAACGAGCGCGAATAGACCAAAGCAAATGATTGTGATGATGATGCAAGACAGCAAAGTCAGCCAGAAGCCAATGCGTGGGAGCAGCACAGGAAAAATCAGAAACATCGGCAAGGTTGGCACGACATACCAGAACGTATACCACGCATGGTTAGCAATCTTCTCCTGCGGTTGTTTTTCAACATAGAGCCAGATAAGCGCCAATATCGTCACCAGCGGAAGCGCCGCAACAAAAGCGCCTAGTTTGTCACTGCGCTTTGCGATTTCTGACACCAGCACAACAACAGCGGAAGTCAGGAAGTACTTTGTTATGATCCAAGCCATGATATTTCCATTTAGACTATGTGGTCTGGAGCTAGCACGCACGGTTGCCCCCCGTCGCCTAGCTCAACTTGCATAGTCGCATGCTGAATGTGAAAACGATCATGCAATTCCTCCGCTATCTTAGCCATGAACACATCACCGGGGTGACCATTTGGCATGACGAGATGAACAGTCATCGCTGTTTCCGTGGTACTCATGCCCCAAATGTGAAAATCGTGTATTTCCGTAACGCCCGGCAGCCCCGCTAGGTAATTTCGGACAAGCAGTGGATTGACGCTCTCTGGAACGGCATGCAGGGCTAATTTTATCGACTCCCACAGGAATCCCCATGTACTGACCAAAATGACAATGACAATGAGCAAGCTGATTGCTGGGTCTAACCAAAACCAACCCCCGACAAGGATTCCTACGCCGGCAAGTACCACCCCAAGCGAGACAGCAGCATCTGTTGCCATGTGCAGGAATGCGCCGCGAATATTCAAATCTGTTTTTCTACCGGACATGAACAATAACGCCGTCGCCGTATTAATCAGCACACCCAAAGCTGCAATCCAAATGACCGTTTCAGCGGCAACAGGCAGCGGGCTCATCAGGCGCTGCATAGTTTCCCAAGCGATACCCCCAGTTACAACCAACAGCAAGACAGCATTAATCAGTGCCGCTAGGATGGACGAACTGCGTAGACCGTAGGTGAAATCTTGAGACGGAGGGCGACGCGACAAAACACTGGCTCCCCATGCGAGTAGCAGACTTAATACATCGCTCAGGTTATGCGTGGCGTCTGCCAGCAAGGCTACTGAATGCGCCAGAAAGCCATAAATGCCCTCGACTGCGACAAATCCGATGTTAAGCAGAATGCCGACGGCAAAAGCACGCCCGAAATTGGCTGGTTTGTGACCATGAGTATGCTCATGGTCATGATGGTGCGTGTGTGTCATGTATAACCTTAAAAAAGCCGTGTTTTCTATTTAGGACGCATGCCAGTTATCTCGCTTGTCGAACGCAATTTCGACGGTTTGAATAGCTAGCTTTATTTAGGTTGCCTATAGAAATGGCAATAAAGATACATTTGCTCTACACCACTCGGTGTAACATGCAGTTCTTTGTGACTGCGCTTTAATTCAAACTCCTCTCCTAGTATATGCTCTATCTGATCTGGAGTGTATCGTTGTACTGGCAAACCACTACACTTGGGCGGTGCTTCTGGTGCGAACGTACCGATAATGAGGTGCCCACCCTGCCTTAACGCCTTAAAAAGGTTGTCCCTGTATTTTCGCTGCTGCTCGGGGGCAATGAGAAAGTGAAATACGGCTCGATCATGCCATAATTCATAGTGATTCATCGGCAAATCAACTTCGGTGATATCCCCCTCCAGCCATGAAATTAAGTCGGTTCTTTTTCCTAACCGTGCCTTAATCGTGGACAAGGCTTTCTCCGATAAATCGAGAACCGTTATTGATCGATAGCCTGCGCCCCACAGGTCATCGACCAACGTGGAAGCGCCCCTGCCGACATCAATGATGGGAGCGTCATCCGGCAAACCAAGCTCCTTAATCCAGCTCAGGGAGGTCTGCAAATGAGGTTCATACCAACCAACTTTCTCGGTCGGTTTCGTCGAGTATACTTGTTCCCAGTGATCTTTTGGGTTCATTTCACCCAGCCTAATCGTGTTTCATTGAACATTATGCCTATGTTATCAATAGGTCAAAGATAATCGGGCATAACACTGAGTGAGCATCACAATAACGAAGGCGATGTATGCAGTGCTCGAATGGACTGCCGCAAGATACTGAACGCAGAGCTGAGAAAGAGGCTTGCAATAAGGCTGCCAACAACAATATCCGGCAAGCGTGAGGCGAGCAGAGAGCTACCAGCAGCGGCTAGCAAGACACTGACGTTCGCGATCAGGTCATTTCTGGAACATAGCCATGTGGAACTCATGTTGAGGTTATCGCTCCGGTGACGATAGAGCAGCAAGAAACAAACAAGATTTGCGGCAAGTGCTACTCCGCCGATGATCCCCATTGTTTCCACACTCGGCATGATAGGGTAAAACACCTTATAGGCGGCTTCCGCCAGCACACCAAGACCAAAGGCGAGCATGAATACACCCTTCACCAAAGCCGCCCCTGCCTGCCAACGTGCCGAACGCGCAAGTACGAAAAGGCTGAACCCATACACCAAGGCATCGCCGAGCATGTCGAGAGCGTCCGCGAGAAGCGAAGTGGAGTGAGCCAGCAGTCCCGCCCAGCCTTCTACAAAAAACATCGTGGTATTGATGATAAGCACGATCCACAACACTCGCCCATGCTTAGTTCGCATGGCAGTTATCTCGCAGCTTTTATCTTCACAGCAATTTGCCATCAGTTTTAACCCATAACCAAAGCACAGTAAGCGCGTCAGTTTGAACTATGCTTCAACTTAGCGTCAATCTTTCAAGCGAACTCGCGTCATATCAGGGTCGGTTCTGCCTTCCATGAAACACTATTATCAAGCCTGCTTCAGATAGTCTGCGTATTTTATGATTGTCCGAAAAAATCCTAATTTGTAGGATAGGCAGAAGAACTGAACGTCGGCTTTGGGTCGTCCTGAGACGATCAAACTCAGTCATATTTACAGTTGCCAATGGCTGCTTTCGTGTAATGACATTGGGTTGGTTTCTCATAATTTTCGCCCGCCTATTTGACTGGAACACCCCCCAGAATTAAGGCTTTGGACGAAAACAACCGACTCCAGACCTCGGCTTCAACTCCGCTCTCCCCCGATCTTCTCGTAGAAAATCGGGAAGCTATTCCTGTCGACATCCTTAACTTCACCGATTTGCTCCATCGATTACCCCAAGCCGCCTTGTCTCGATACCTAAAACTGGAACATTGCCGAAAACTGCACGCGATGCAAATCCCCATTGGCGCCGCTTTCGATTTCGCGCATCGCATAGGTGTATTCCAGGCCGAAGGTGGTTTGCAGCAAGGGGCTCCATAACAGGTTGATCAGCCCCGACTGCGCCCATTTGGAAACGGTGCCGGAAACGAAGTGCGGGTTGTCGGCGTAGGCAAAGCCATAGCCCACGGTCGAGCGCCATTCCTGTCCCCACCAATGCCGGTAGGCGAGATAACCGCTGTAAGCGTCGAACAAGTGAATTTTACCTTCCGTATCGAGCGCAGCGTCGTTGAACAGATTGTTCGAAGAATAGCGGCCTAGCGCATTGCCGTAAGCCAGCATGAAACGGACGTCGTCGCGGCCGTAGGCGTTGATTTTTCCGGCCAGGCTGACCGCGCCGCCGAAGGCGCTGTCGGCGGTTTTGTCCGCGATACGGATATCGCGCGCCATCGCCGCCAGCGATAGCGTTCCCCACGGCTGGGTCGTGCTGAAGCGGGTCACGATATCCGGCGCACGGTCGTCATCCGGCGTTAGCCGAATGCCTTGCGGGTTGGTCAGCGTACTTTCCGGCGATTCGAGCGCGACATGCCAATCGATCGGGTTGTTGCCGATGCTGAACGGTTGCGTCCAGCGCACCTGCGGCTGGCGCACGAAGATTCTGCCGAGCGGCCCGCCGACGAAATCGTTCAATTCCGGCAAGGCCTGCGCGTCCATGAACGTGGTCCAGGTCTGGCCGGCGAGGAAACGGCCCAATTGCCCGTAGGCATGGCGCATGCGCGGCGCGTAGGAATTGCTGACTCTTTCGTCGCCGGGGGACTGGAAAGCGAAAAAATCCAATTCGAGATAGGTATTCAAATCGCCGAGCCGCGTCGGCGTGAAACTTTTCAGCCAGAACCGGCTTGAGCGGGCATGAAAATTGATCTGATTATCCTCGGCGTGGCTGTCGTCGACCGGAATCGAGCCGGGCACCAACCACTGGTCGCCCTGGTTCGTGCGGCCGTTGTCGCCTGTGCTCTGGCTGTTATAGATCGCGTCCAGTTTGACGAAACCGCCTATCGCCAGCGAGGTATCGGTGCCCGGAATTTTGATCGAACCTTTGGTCGCGCCGGCTTCGACCGGTTTGGCGGCGGGCTTCGGCGCCGTCTCCGGCGTCGCCGCGGCGGTTTGCGGGGGCTTTGCAAGCTCGACCTGCGCGGGCGCCGCGCTTGCCGCCAGTTCTTTTTCTTCGAGCTTTTTTTCCATGGCCTCCATGCGCGCGGTCAATAACTTGAGTTGTTCCCTGAGGTCGTTGACGGTTTGCTGGAGATTTTCCTCGGCATGCGCGAACGGCATCAGAAAAAATGCCAGGAGCATAAAAATGGCGATACGGTTCAGCATGATTCAAGCACTCAATGCGGCAATTGTCGGAATGAACGATGGCATTCATTGCAAATCGCAACGATTTGCTCGAGACGTTTCGGAATGCCGTCGACATAATTTTGTTCGGCCTCCTGCTTTAGCTGAGCGACTTGCTCCTTTAATCGGCCGCTCAAATCCAGAAAGGCCAGCCTGTCTTGCGGATTCAACGCCAGTGAAGGCAGCGCGTTGGGTATCTCCTGCACCGTCCCGAGCATCACCCCGGCGACTTCCGCCATTTCCTGCAGGCGTAGACGGCGCTCTCGATCCAGTTCCACTTCGGTCAGAAGATGTTCAAACATCAGATCGTTCAGCCGGCTCATCAGATCCTGCAAACGTTCGCTCTGAATGGCATGCAGCGCCGGCTTGCCGGTGTCCTGGAGGGTTGGCGAGGCGTGTCTTTCGGCGCCGCAGGCGAGAAGCCATAAGGCGCAAAGGCTTGGAATCGATCGCTTCATAAGGTTTTTCTCGTTAAAAAAGCGCGGATGGCGAGGAGGAAACAACTGTACAGATGGATTTAGCGTAGGCTATGTTGCTAACGACGAGGAAGACATTCAAGCCATTGGGCATCGAATGTCAGGGAGCGCGGCTGCCACGCAGGCCTAGGTGATGGAGAATTGCGGCGAAGGTACGACGGGGTCAAGGGTCTGATCTTGGTTTTGACCCCGTCTTTGGGATAAAGAAAAATATGTGGTCGGGAAGTATCCCGCCCGGCAAGGTTTAGTTTGGCTCGTTGTCAACCTGGCATTGAATGTCTGCGCCGCCTGTGACAAAATTGTTGCTGTCTAGCCCGCCATTGATACTGGCACCCGGCTCATTACAGATGTCGGTTTTATTTCCCTTCACGGTATTTTTATCAATGATGGTGCCTGTGCCGGAGTTAGCAATGCCTTCGCCGAGGTTGCCCATGGATTTATTGTTTTCCAGCTTGTTGCCAGAACCGCTACGGATGTAGATTCCCGATCTGCCGCTTTTATTGATGGTATTGTTTAAATAAGTGTTATTGTCGCCTGAATCGTGTCTTATGCCGGCAAAAAAGGCTGAGTTGATTTTATTGCTGTCAATAGTGTTGTCTGAGCCCCTGATGGTAATACCTGATTCCTCCGAGCTTTCTGAGCCTGTTTTGGCAATGTTGTTTTTGCTGATAATGCCGTCATCGCCTTCAAAATAGATTCCATTTTCACCTGTGCCGGAAATAGTGTTATTGCTTATTTCCAGTTTAGATCCACGCGCATCAACACCGCTGTCATCATTGGGTGCATTGATGATTTTATTGACTTTAACGAAGCCGCCGTTACAGGTCTTAATGTCATTGTCCGAGGCAGAACAGTCCACATAAATACCACCGCTATGATCCGAGCGGTTATTTTCTATGGCTGGATTGTCACCTTCAACAGTAATTGAACCTGCGCAATCAACCAGCTTGTTTTTTTGAACTTTGGCGTTGTTACCAACTATGTTAATGGCAGCATCATTGCAAAGCGTAAGGCTATTGGCTGTCACTTCAGCATCGTTGCCCTGTATATAAAAGCCATTATCTGTGCTGGCTACTTTATTATTATCGAGGATGATTTCATTACCCTGCAGCTCAATCGAATCACCTCGCCCGCCATTGAACAGGTTTTTGCTGATCGTTGCCTTGTTGCCTGAGCCTTCGATGTCTTGATTATTATCGTAAAAACAATTGCCGGCAACCGAGAGATTGTCGGCATTATTAACCAAAATCGCAGGGCTGGCATGTCCTATGGCGATTTTTTGTATAGTGATACCCTGGCTGTTGACAGAAACCCCTGTATTGTCACAATGATTGGTGTCGCAGGCTTCAATGCGGGTTGAACAACCTGCACCTGCCAGGGTGAGGTTGGGCTTGTTGATACTGGGTGATTCATTGTAAATGCCCGCGGCAATTTTAATGGTGTCGCCGTTGGCTGCGGCGTCAATTGCTTCCTGGATTGTAGCTTTGCAGGATTCAGAGGCCTTTTGGGGATCTACGCAAATAGTTGCCGCAAAAGCGCTGTTGCCAATCAGCAGCATCGCAATAGCACCTGCCAGCCGGTTTTTTTTGTATGCAATCATGTTGCTTCCTTTTTTATTGTTATATGAGATTTGTTTTCAATGCCGTTAAGCCAAGAAAAACGCTGGGTATTCCACATCAAGCGGATATCAAAGCGTAACTTTATGCTTTTGGCTCGCTACCCATTCAGGTTTCAGGGTTAGCTTAGCTGCATTGAATTAATTTTCCATGAAGATTAAAAGATACTCAAAAGATTTGATCAGGGTGATGCCTGTTAAAGATCCTGGATCTGCACAAGATAACCGACGCGACTGAGGATTGCGACCGACGGCGCGAAGGAATCCCTTCTCCAACGGTTTGAGCGCCAAGCCGTCAAGCCATCCAGATACGGATGACGGTAACGGCCAAGCCCGCCGCGCCGCAGGCCGCGATCACCGGGATTACGCCGACCTTGTAACGCAACAGCACCAGCAGCGCGCCGGCGCCGATCAGCGCCGAGATGAAGTCGAAGCGCCCGGAGAGGCCCTGTGGCCAGAACACATGAAAGGCGAAGAACACGGCCAGATTCAGGATCACGCCGACCACCGCGGCGGTGATGCCGGTCAGCGGCGCGGTGAATTTGAGATTGCCGTGCGTCGACTCGATCAACGGCGCGCCGGCCAGGATGAACAGGAAGCTCGGCAGGAAGGTGAAATAAGTGACCACGAAGGCCGCCGCCGCGCCCGCGAGAAAGCGCTGCTCGGGTCCGAATAGCGTCTCGCCCCAGCCGGCGACGAAACCGACGAAGGAGACGACCATGATCAAGGGGCCCGGCGTGGTTTCGCCGAGCGCCAGGCCGTCGATCATTTGCTCGGGGCTGAGCCATTGAAAATGCTCGACCGCGCCCTGGTACACATAAGGCAGCACCGCATAAGCGCCGCCGAAAGTCAGCAAGGCGGCCTTGGTAAAGAACCAGCCCATTTGCGTCAACGCCCCGTCCCAGCCGTAGCGCGCGCACAAAAAACCCAGCATGCCGCCCCATAGGATCACCCCGGCCATTAGCACTTGGGCGAGGCGCTGCCAGCGAAAACGCGCATGTTCCGGCGTCGGCGTGTGATCGTCGATCAACGCCGGACCGTAACTTCGCTGGGCGGCGCCATGGCCGCCGACCGCGAATTTTTGCGGTGCCCACTTGCCGCCGATTGCACCCAGCACCGCCGCGCTCAACACGATCAACGGAAACGGCGCATGCAGCAAGAAAATCGCCAAAAACGCCAGCGCCGCAATCGCCCAGAGCAGCGTATTTTTGAGCGCCCGCGTCCCGATCCGGTAGGCCGCGAACAGCACGATCGCGGTCACCGCGGGCTTGATGCCGTACAGCATTCCGGCCACGGCCGGCACTTGCCCCCAGGCCAGATAAATCCAGCTCAATCCGAGCAGAATGAACCATGAAGGCAGCACGAACAGCGTGCCGGCGATCACCCCGCCCCAGGTCCGATGCATCAGCCAGCCGATGTATGTCGCCAACTGCTGCGCTTCGGGGCCGGGCAGCAGCATGCAGTAATTCAGCGCATGCAAATATCGCCGCTCGGAAATCCAGCGCTTGTTCTCGACCAAATCCTGGTGCATGATCGCGATCTGACCGGCGGGCCCGCCGAAGCTGATAAAACCGAGTTTGAGCCAATAGCCGAAGGCCTGACGCAGCGTCACGGGCTGGGGCGGCGTCTGGGACGAATCGGGTGAATTCATGATGCGCTTCCTGAAGCGTAGTTTGATTGATGGAAGCCGCGGCATCGCTCGGGCTGCTCAGGGCGGCCCGAGCGATGCCGCCAGCTTGAATCTGCGAATTATAACCAAACCCGCCCCAGACCTGACGCGAATCTTGCGGTGTTTTGATTCAGGCTTGATTTGAAGCAATCAGTTTTTGATAAACGGCCAGATCGACCGCAGAGAAACAGCAGAAAACGACCTCCTCGATCGAGGGAAGACGGCCGACCGCCGCCACGACAGCCCGATAAGCCACTTGCGCGGCCAAATCGGCCGGATAGCCGTAAACGCCGGTGCTGATGCCGGGAAACGCGAGGGTGCGAAGCTGATGCTCGGCGGCAAGCTCCAGCGCGCGCCGGTAACACGAGGCCAGCAGTTCGGGCTCATGGCGGGTTCCCCCATGCCAGATGGGGCCGACCGTATGGATCACATGACGGGCCGGCAGGTTGTAACCCTGGGTCAGCTTCGCATCGCCGACCGCGCAGCCGCCCAGCGTCCGGCATTCCCGCAGCAATTCGGGCCCCGCCGCGCGATGAATCGCGCCGTCAACGCCGCCTCCGCCGAGCAGGCTGGAATTGGCCGCATTGACGATCGCATCGACCGCCAGCGTGGTGATGTCGGCCTGTAAGGCGATAAGTTTTGCAGTCATCCGTCACTCCGACAATAAATGCACGCATGAAACCGACTCAAGAAAACCGCACCCGATTTCCCCATCCATTTTTTCGTGCCTTTCGGGTTTTTCGTGGAAATTAATCGCGCGCCTACCAACCGCCGCCCAAATCATAGATTGCATCCTTCACCAGGCCGGTGCCGATCGCGATCATCAAAATATCGGACGCGACCCGCACAAAACGGTAGCCCGGAGGCGGATACCCGAGCCCCGCCAGCACGGGCGGCGGCACATCGTAATAAATCACATTGCGCGGCAAGGGCCGGCCGATCACCCATTTTCTTGCCTGACCGGGCGGCATGCAGCCGTTGTGTTTCTTGGCCAGCCCCGGAGGGCAACGGCCGCCGCGGTATTCGTCATGGTAATAATTGTAAACGCTCGTGCGGTGCTGGTCGCCGAAGTATTCTCCCCCGCTATAGCGAGGCCCCTCGTAGCGCCGGTCATCACGACGATCCGCATGATCGCTATCCCGCTGATTCCGATAGCGGCTGTCGCCGTTCCAATCGCGCCGATCATTTTCCCTATCGTAACGCCCTCTGTCGGAATAATCCCGCCTATCCGGCCAAGGCTGATCCTGCTGATTTTTCCCGCCGTGTGGATTGCCGGCCCATGACGGCTTGTCCGCGAGCGCAGGATTTGCGGCCAACGCCGCAGCGGCCACCACTAACGCGAGGCATTGAGTTTGAAAAGCCGATGTCGCCATGATCTGTCCCCTCACTGGATTTGAAACATTGAATCGTTAGACCGCTTGCCGGATTATCTCCCCGACGCCTGCGCGCAACGGCCTTTTTACTTGAGTTTCAGCATAAACCTCGACGATGAATATTCGCTTAAAAGCTGCGTTTGTTGACTGTTGCTTGCGCCGTCGGTTCAATCATCCTCATCGGGTATTTGCGCGCGGAATTCCTCGGACAACAGCATTTGCCCGCCGACCGTCACGACTTCTTCTCCGGGCTTCAGCGCGTCCCTGACAAAATAGCCTCCGGCCATCGGGGCATAATCTGCGAGCAAGCGCCGGCTGAAGACATCCTCGGCGGTTTTGACATAGACGAACGCCTGATCCAGCGACCAGATCAGCGCGGAGCCGGGTATCGCAACGCCGGTTTCCCGGGTACGCCCTTCCGGCAGCCACACGCTGACCGTCATGCCGGGCCGGATGCGCTTACCGCCGGTGCGGAAAAAATAGCTCGCGCCCTGCACGGTCTGATCGATTTGCGGCGCGGGCGAAATATAAACCGCCTTCTCCGCCTGGCTTCGATTGCCTTCCGGATCGATAAAAACCGCCGCCTCGGCGGCGGGCAGCTCCTTGCCGGCCGGCAACGTGACCAGCAGCAAGGTCTCCTTGCCTGATACGAAATCGCCGAGGCGGTCCTTGTCGGACGCAAACGCCCAACCGGCAAGCTCGCTTCCCCAGGCCACCCTAGCCTCTTCGAGCACCGCATCGCTTTGCGCGCGCCGCGCTTCAAGCTGCGCCTTGTCGGTCTGCCAGAGCGATTGCTGCTCCTGTACGATCCGTTTCGCGGCAACTCCATGCCGGTATAAGTCTTCGGTGCGCCGGATGCTCTGCCCGGACTGCGTCAGCCTTGCATTGGCGCTCTGCTGCTCGGATAAAGCGACCCGGTACTGGCTTCTGATCGTCACCAGCGCCTGAACATTGATCGCCTTGCCGTAGGCGGCGAACTCCGGCTGATAAGCGGCCGGCTGCACTTTGATGATCTCCAATCCGACCAGTTTTTGCTTTTCCTGATCAAGCTCGACCACCGGCAGACCGGCCTCTGCCTCCGGCTTGACCGCTTCCGCCTCACCCTCGGCGGCCGATACCGGAACGCCGAGCGGACACAGCGCGGCAAGGAGCAGAAACAGGCGGAAAGCAGAGGTCGACATCAGGCAACGCTTGGGCTGGAGACAAGGCTCATAGCATAGCCGGTATGCTGCCGGGCGTAAACCTGAAGGGAATACTCGAGATCATGTCTTGAACGGTTTGAACAGGCATAGCAAATTCGGGTTACAATGCGAAGACAAACTGATCGCTGCGGCAAGGCAGCATTTCCCCCTACTGAAAAAGGAGCGTTTCCCGTGCTTTACACCCCAGAAATCGTCGAAGAGCTGAACGTGCTGACCCGTTATAATCTGACCACCACCCTAGAAGGCATCAAGGTTCATAAAAATGCCGATCCGGGCGTGATCGCAGCGACCCTGCGCCTGTTCCATAAAGGCCTGGTGACTCAGGAAGACGGCGGCTATCTGACCGCGCTCGGCCGCGAAACCGCCGAACACGCGCAGGCGGCACTGGATATTCTGACCGCGGCTTGATAGATTAATCAGGCCTTAGCGTGAAGGGGGGATTATGCCCCCCTTGTTCCGTCGATCATTTGACTCACTCACTGCCGATGCCCGATAGTACATCCCCCAAACCATCCAGCTCGATCGCCTTGATTCCGGTAGACCCCGCGATCGAAAACTATATGCGCGGCCTGCTCGGACGCACCGACGCTCCGGTGCTGCACGAAATGGAAGCATTGGGCGCCCGGAGGAATTTCCCGATCGTCGGTCGTCTGGTCGGAGTGTTTCTGGAAGCGCTGGCCAAATCGGTCAACGCAAGGCGCGTGTTTGAGTTCGGCAGCGGCTACGGCTATTCGGCCTACTGGTTTGCCAAGGCGGTCGGCCCCGAAGGCCGCGTCGTCTGCACCGACGGCGATCCGCATAACCATGAACAGGCCGAACGCTTTTTGCAAGCGGCCGGCTTATGGGACCGGATCGACTTCCACACCGGCTTCGCGCAGGACATCTTCGCTCAAACCGACGGGCTCTTCGACATTTGCTATAACGATGTCGACAAAGGCGGCTACCCGGAAGTCTGGCGCCTCGCGAAAGACCGCATCCGCCCCGGCGGACTCTATATCGCCGACAATGTGCTCTGGCACGGCCGCGTCGCGGTCGAGGAATTTACCGACATCGCGCCCGGCTGGACCGAAGCGATACGCGAACATAACGCGCTGATCTTCGACGACCCCGATTTCGATGCGTACATCAACCCGACACGGGACGGCGTGATCGTCGCGCGCAAATTGGACCGCTAACCCCCTATGCCGGCCCGCCTCGTCTTCTGCTTGCTGATCCTGGTTTACACGCCGCTCCTGCATGCGCACAAGGCCAGCGACAGCTATCTGACCCTGAAAGTCGCGGGCGACCGCATCGAAGGACGCTGGGACATTGCACTGCGCGATCTCGACTACGCGCTCGGCCTCGACAGCGATGACAACGGCGAAATCACCTGGGGCGAGGTGCGCAGCCGCCGCGCTGCGGTTTTCGGCTATGCGCTGAGCCGACTGAACCTGAGCGGCGGCAATCCCCCCTGCCCGCTGCAAGCCGGCGACTACCTGATCGACTCGCATACCGACGGCGCCTATGCGGTGCTGCTGTTTACGGCCGTTTGCGGCGCGGAATTGTCCACTATCGGCGTCGACTATTCGCTGCTGTTCGATCTCGATCCGCAGCACCGCGGCCTCTTGCGCGTCGAATACGGCCAGGCGACGCATACGGCGGTGCTGAGCCCGACCCATCACAATCAGCCCATCGAACTGGCCGACGTCAAACCCGGCGCCGCGTTCCTGCAATACCTGAGGGAAGGCGTCTGGCATATCTGGCTCGGTTACGACCACATCCTGTTTCTGCTGAGCCTATTGTTTCCGGCCGTACTGATTCGCCAGGAGCGGTCTTGGCGGCCGGCCGAACAGTTCCGCCCGGTGCTGCTCGAAGTCGTCAAGATCGTGACCGCCTTCACCGTCGCGCATTCCTTGACCTTGAGCCTGGCGACGCTCGGCGTGATCGAGTTGCCCTCGCGCTGGGTCGAATCGGCGATCGCGGCCTCGGTCGTGCTGGCGGCGCTGAATAATGTATATCCCTTGATCAGCAAGAAATTGTGGCTGGTCGCTTTCGGTTTCGGGCTGATCCACGGCCTCGGCTTCGCGAACGTGCTGAAAGACCTGGGGCTGCCGAACAACCTGCTGGTCCTGGCCCTGCTCGCCTTCAACCTCGGCGTGGAGGCCGGCCAGCTCGCGATCGTCTCGGTGTTTTTGCCTGCCGCTTTTTTCTTGCGGCGCAGCTGGGGCTACCGCCAGCTGTTGGTCCATGCAGGATCGCTGCTGATTGTGTTCGTCGCGCTGATCTGGTTCGCGGAGCGGGCGATGAACACCCAACTGGTCGACTGGGAGTCTTTGTTCAAATGAACGGCCGGAGCATGCCCGCTAAATGAAACGCAAACTCGTCGCCGCGATCAGCGCGATCCTGCCCCTCCATCTGGCCCTTGCCGCCCCCTATCGGCCCGATCATGACGCCCAGGTACTCGAACGCTTGCCGGCGGTATCCGGCCCCGCAAACCGGGAACTGCGCGCATTGCGCCAGCAGTTGGCGGCCAATCCCGGCCGGACCGAACTCGCGCTCGATCTGGCCGAACGCTATATCGCCCGCGGCAAAGCCGAGGCGGACCCGCGCTATTACGGCTATGCCGAAGGCTTGCTGAAAGCCTGGCCCAAAACGCCGGAGCCGCCGCCGAAAGTATTGCTGCTCGGCGCGCTGATCAAACAGCACCGGCACGACTTCGACGGCGCCTTGCAGGATCTTGATACGCTGCTGCGACGGCAGCCGGACAATGCGCAAGGCTGGCTGGCCCGCGCGGTAATCCTTCTCGTGCAGGCCCGTTACCCCGACGCGCTGCAAAGCTGCGCCCCGCTGATCGAACTCGACGACGCCTTGCTGGCAGGCACCTGCCTGGCAGAGGTCAACAGCCTGATGGGACAGGCGCGAAAGAGTTATGATTTTTTGCAGGAGACGTTGGCCGATCAAGCGGAAGCCGGCGCCGAACAGCGGCAATGGACCCTGACCGTGCTGGCCGACATCGCCGCCCGTCTCGGCAAGCCCCTGGAGGCGGAAAAGCATTTTTCCGAAGCCATCCGCATCGATTACCCGAATGTTTATCTCTTCGGCGCCTATGCGGATTTTTTGCTCGATCAGCACCAGCCGCAAAAAGTGCTGACGCTATTGCAGGACAAAAGCCGGATCGATGCGCTGTTTTTGCGCAGCGTACAGGCCAAACAGCAACTCGGGAGCAACGATCTTGCCCAGGCGACCCAGGAACTCGAGGCCCGCTTTGCGGCCAGCCGGATGCGCGGCGAAAACCTGCACCAGGGCGATGAAGCGCGCTTTACGCTGCATCTATTGAACAAACCCGAAGACGCCTTGCGGCTGGCCCAAGCGAACTGGCAGGCGCAACGCGAACCGAAGGATGCGCGCATTTTGCTGGATGCGGCATGGGCCGCGCGAAATGCCGAAGCCGCGAAGCCGGTGCTCGATCTGTTGAGCGCAAGCGGAATGGAACATCCGCAACTACGGCAATTGGCCGCAGAAATCAGGCAACTGCGGTAGAGGGCGGCAAGGGATGGACGAAAGCGATAGAGTATGAGGGGACGGGTATGGGTCCCGTCCCCAGTTTTATGCAGCCGGATCAAGCATGATGATGCTTGCAGCAGCGCCTGCGGCACCAGATCACCAGCCCGGCGATGAGTCCGACAAGGATCAGCCCCGGAATCACCACGAACTTCAGGATATAAGGCCAGCAGGATGGCGGCGGCGTTTGCGGTCTGGCCGGCCAGGGCTCGGCCAGATAAGGAAACTCGCTCAACAACGGCTTGTCGTTGACGGTCGCACGCGGCCACTGCTTGGTATCGATGAAGGCGTTTTCCTGCAACGGGCAATCGCCCTGATTACAGGTCAGCAAGGCCACATCGTCGGTCAAGCGCCGGCCGTTCGGAAAGCCCGGTGCAAAGCGGTTCGTGTAAACCATCACATCCGGCACCATGTCGTAATGGCGGATCAAGAGACCGCTCAATTGATTCAACTGCGCCAGCGGAGGAATGCAGGCCAGGAAAAAATCCTGCAATTTCTTCCGGGATACGGCCTTTTCCTTGATCAAGGCGACATGCTGATTCGGATGCACCGTATTCAAAATGTCGAAGCGCCCCAATTGCGTCCGGTTCGAGCGGCCGACATGATCGATCTGCTTGCCGTCTTTAACGCTCTTGGACGTTCCCCACAACAGCCAGTCCTGCTGATTTGCCGGAAACGCGGTTTTCGGAATTTTCATCACCATCGTGACCACGTTCACGTTAAAGAAACGGGGGAAGATGAAAGGGTCGTCGCGAACGCCCGTGTACATCACGATGCTTTCGGGATTCTTCAGGCCTTTGACAGTCTTGTCTTTCAGCGATGCATCATCGTTCAGATGGATCGTAACCTGAGCGTCGGCTTCGATCGTTTCGGGATTCACGATCGTGCCGCCGTAGCGAGCCTTATCTTCCGCGTTATCGAATTTGAGCTTGCTGTGCAGGTCGAAATGGACCGTATACTCGTAAGGCGCAAAATCGTAGGGCGGCGCCGCGGTCAGGGAACGTCTGACATTGAAGACGACGATCATGTTGTCGCCTTCTGGATAAAAGAATAAGCCGGTAATATTCGGCTCCTGTGTCTTGGGATCAAGATTGATCGGATCGGCATGATCCGAAGCAATAGACAAGGAGGACACCAGCGATAACAACGAAAGCAATAGAATGCGCGCGTATAACATAACAACCCCTTTATTCTGTTAAAAATTTGGGTGGAGACTGCATGCGTCCGCGGCAGCTTAATACGAAATTCCTTATACTTTATTTAAACGATGGCGGCGTTGATTGGCGGCTAACTTGGGGCGCATGGCGCGTCATCATATACCCGTTCAAGTAATGACACAAGCCTCTAGCCGATTGAGCTGAACCCGCACCGGCACGACCGATCAAACTCCATTCGTCCTATGCACTATATCGACAGCATGACGCCGAAATCGCGAAGACATTCCGTAAAATGACCCGCTGCGATTTTTTGCTGTTACTATAAAGAGCATCGGCAATAACAGAGACGACTCTGTTCCGCTCCAAACCACGCAAGCCAAATTTTGGCCAAACCCCGTATCAAATACCCGCAATGAACAACCACCCCACCCTCCCCGCCGCCGAGGCTTTCAGACTCCTGAGCACGAACCATCGGCTGTCCGTGATCGATGTCAGATCGGAAGGCGAATATCACAAGGCGCATTTTGCGCATACGGTCAATATCCCGATTCTCTCGGATGCGCATCGTCATGACGTCGGGTTGACCTATAAGACCGAAGGTTCGGAAGCGGCGAAGGTCTTGGGACACCAACTGGTCAGCGGGGACTATCAAGACGCGCTGATTCGCCGCTGGTGCGAGGCGATCAAAACTCATTCCGAGACGCCGGCCTTGCTTTTTTGCTGGCGCGGCGGCCTCAGGTCGCGCATCGCGCAGGATTGGATTTATCAACAGGGCCTGGAAGTGCTTCGTGTCGAGGGCGGATATAAAGGATTACGCCACGAAGCGCTGAAGGCGCTGGAAAATCCGGCGTCCTTTGTGATTCTTTCCGGTATGACCGGTGCCGGCAAAACCCGTTTGCTGCACCGGCTCCCAAACATCGTCGATCTCGAAGCCCTTGCCCATCACCGCGGCAGCGCCTTCGGATCGCATTTCGGCGCCAGCCAGCCGCAACAGGCGACCTTCGAGAACGGCCTGGCGCAGGCGCTTTATCGGGTGGCGCCGAACTATGTGCTGGAAGATGAAAGCCCCAATATCGGCCGTTGCCATTTGCCCGACGATTTTTATGCGCGCATGACGACCGCGCCGATGGTCAGTATCGAAATCCCCGCGAGGCAACGCGCATTTGCGATCCATCAGGAATACATTCAAACGCCTTTGGCCGGCGGCATGCGCCTGGAGACGCTGGAACAAAGCTTTCTTTACAATATCGACAGGATCAAAAACAAGCTCGGCGGCCTGGAGTGCGACAAGATCAAGAAGCTTTTGACACTGGCGTTTGCTATCGACGCGTTGGCTGAAGACAGCACTGACGCCCATCTGGACTGGATCGAACGGTTGCTGACAAGCTATTACGACAAGCAGTATCTGTATTCGCTATCGTTAAAATCACGCAAGACCCTGTTTCAAGGTTCCTGGGAGGACTGCCTGGATTTTTTACGGGCGCAGCCCCATGATTAACCGCACAACGCCTATCGTCTCGGACCTGGTCCTGCTCGGCGGCGGGCATGCCAACATCCAGGTGCTGAAAATGCTGGCGATGCATCCGATCGGAGGGCTCAGAATCACCCTGATATCCGATCAGACCCATTCGCCTTATTCCGGCATGCTGCCCGGCTATCTGGCGGGCTATTATGGCTATGAAGACTGCCATTTCGACCTCAGAAGGCTCTGCGAAGAACTCGGCCAGCGTTTTATCAAGGCCAGGATCATCGGCATCGACGCTGAGCGAAAAAAGATCCAGTTGGAGAATCGCCCGGAAATCCGCTACGACTGCGCCTCGATCAATGTCGGCATCGCCCCCAGGCACATCGAGAATCTGGCGCCGGCGTCCGCCGCAAAGCTGATTCCGCTCAAGCCGATTTCGCAATTCATCGCGCATTGGGACCGGCTGATCGCAGACCTGAAAGCTTATCAAGGCCCTGAGCCTTTGCCGCTGGCGGTGGTCGGCGCGGGCGCCGCGGGCGTTGAAATCGCGATCATCCTGAAAATGCTGATCGATCAGAACGACTGGAACGCCGAAGTCAGCCTGATTCACCGGCATGACTTCCTGGTTTCGGCCCAAGACATTCGCGCCCAGAAGCATCTGTCAAACACGCTCGCCGCCGCCGGCATCCGGGTCTTGCCGAATACCGAAGTGCTGCAATTGCAGGAAAACGGCCTGCGGCTGAAAGATGCTCAAGGACAGATCCAAACGCAAGAGGTTTACCGGGCATTGATCGCAACCCAGGCCGCCGCGCCGCCGTGGTTTGAAAGATCCAGGCTGCCGGTCGATCCGGACGGTTTTGTAAAAGTCAGCGAAAAACTGCTCGTCGAGCATCAAGACGCCCTCTTCGCCGCCGGCGACTGCATGCATTTTGCGCCTTCGCCGCTGAAAAAGGCCGGCGTGTATGCGGTCCGGCAAGGCCGGATTCTTGAGCACAACATCCGCGCTTTTTTCACCCGCCAGGGCGCGTTGAAAACCTTCCGTCCGAAAAAAGCGGTGCTGTCCCTGATCACGGTCGGCGACCGCAAAGCGATCGCGCATCAGGACAGCGCCTCGGCCCTGCGCTGGCTGCCGCCATCGCTGTTATGGCGCGTCAAGGACACTATCGACCGGCGCTTCATGCGGCGTTTTCAGGCCCAAACGTTTGCGCTAAAACCTGCGCATTTCAATCCGGTGATGCCTCGGCCCCAATTCACCCTGGTTCCTGAAGACTGGCAAGACAACACCTGCGGCGGCTGCGGCAGCAAATTGGCCGCCTCCACGCTGACTCAAAGCCTGAACCAACTGACGATACCGCAGGACGAGGCGGTATTGCTCGGCGTCAAGGACGGCGAAGACTGCGCGCTGACGCGCTTTTCCGAACAGTCCCTGTGCCTGCAAAGCCTCGACCAATTCCGCGCCTTCCTTTCCGATCCCTTCGTATTCGGTCAAATCGCCGCCCAGCATGCGCTCAGCGATGTCTATGCGATGGGCGGCGCGGCGAAGACCGCGCAAGTCGGTTTGACGCTCGGTCCCGCCACCGAAAGGATGCATCGGGAAGATATTTTTCAGCTGATGTCCGGCGTGCTGGATAGATTGACCGCAAGCGGCGTTTCACTCGTCGGCGGCCACACCGGCGAAGGCGCGGAGCTTGCGATCGCAATATCCGTCCAGGGCGAAGTCCGACCGCAGCAGGTGCTCAGAAAACAATTGACCCGAGCGGGCAACCGCCTGATTCTGACCAAACCGATCGGCACCGGCGTGATCTTTGCCGCCAACATGCTGGCCCAAGCAAACGGGAAATGGGTCGATGCGGCGCTTTTTAGCATGCTGCAATCAAACAAACTCGCGCTGGACGCGATCCGCCCCTTCGACATTGCAGGCTGCACCGACATTACCGGTTTCGGCCTGTTGGGACATGCGTTTGAAATGATCGGCAAAAACGCAATAGGCGTCAAAATCGACTATCTGACGATTCCGTTGTTAGACGGCGCCCGTGACTTATTTGCCAAGGGCTATTCCGCATCGCTGGCCGAAAGAAATTACCAGTCCTTGCGTTCGGCCTTAAACCCCGACCTGAATCCGGCAAATTCTCCCGCGCTGTTCGATCCTCAAACCAGTGGCGGGCTTTTGTTTTCGGTGCCCTTCGAACAGACGCAAGACTGTCTGCAAGCGCTGCATCGAAACCAAGTCGTCAACGCCTGCGTGATAGGCGAAGTGATTGACCGGAACGCAATGATCGTCGTGTGACGGAACCCAGGCAAACGCCATAAGCCGGGCCGCGGATCATCCGACGACGTTTCTGCTTCTGTCTTGACCGAAACCGGACACACCGGGTTACAATCTGACTTCCTTCAGCTAATTTTCTCAGTAAGCCATGGCCAAACCCGTCACTCCCCTGATTGCCGCCGACATCCTCATCGAATTGATCGATCTTCCCGAGCGGCCCTTCGTCTTGATCGAACGCGCGTTTCCGCCTTACGGCTGGGCGATACCGGGCGGCTTCGTCGATGTCGGCGAAACGGTCGAGCATGCCGCGATCCGCGAAGCGAAGGAAGAGGTCGGGCTCGATGTGCGCCTGACCGCCTTGCTCGGCATCTATTCGGACCCGAAACGCGATGCCCGCGGCCATACGGTCACCGCCTGTTATGTGGCCGAGGCGCACGGCATGCCGAAGGCCGCCGACGATGCGAAGAACTGCGCGATTTTCACGTTTGCGACCCTGCCCGAATTATTGGCGTTCGATCATGCCGAAGTGCTGGACGATTACCGGAATTATTTGGCGACCGGCAAGGTCACACCGTTGCACCAGTAGCGAGGCAAGGCGGCACAACGCTGCCCCCTAAGATACCGGCGCATCCTATCCGCATCGAAACGACCCAAGGGAGACCCGCCACATGGCAACGCAATACCTCTTTTCTTTCCAAAACGGCGACGGCAAAAACAAGGCGCTGCTCGGCGGCAAGGGCGCGAATCTGTGCGAGATGACCCAAATCGGGCTGAATGTGCCGCCGGGTTTTGTGATTACGACCGCAGCTTGCCTCGATTACCTGCGCGACCGCCGCCTGCCCGACGGCCTGATGGAAGGCGTTAAACGCCATATCGAAGCCATCGAGCAGACGACCGGCAAACGCTTCGGCGGCAACAGCCTGCCGCTGCTGGTATCGGTGCGCTCGGGGTCGGCGATCTCGATGCCGGGCATGATGGACACGATCCTGAATCTCGGCCTGAACCGGGAGACGCTGCAAGGCTTGATCGAAGAAACAGGCGATCCGCGCTTCGGCTACGATGCCTACCGCCGTTTCATCCAGTTGTTCGGCAAGGTCGCGCTCGGCATTGCCGACGAAAAATTCGATCTGCATTTCGACAACGTCAAGAAACAGGCCGGCATCAAGGCCGATGTCGCGCTGGATGCCGACCATCTGAAGGAAATCAGCGACCTGTTCCTGCAAGTGGTCAAGGAAGAAACCGGCCGGCCGTTTCCGGAGGACGTGTACGAGCAGCTCGAACTTGCGATCAAGGCCGTTTTCGAATCCTGGATGGGCCGGCGCGCGATCGATTACCGACGCGAATTTCGGATCACCGAGAAGATGGCCAACGGCACCGCCGCGAACATCGTCACGATGGTGTTCGGCAACATGGGCAACGACTGCGCGACCGGCGTCGGCTTTACCCGCAATCCCGGCACCGGCGCGAACGAAATGTACGGCGAATATCTGGTCAATGCGCAGGGCGAGGATGTGGTTGCCGGCATCCGCACGCCGAAGCCGGTGCAGGAGCTGACCCGGGAGATGCCGGACCTGTACCGCCAGCTGACCGAACTTCGCGACAAGCTCGAACAGCATTACCGCGAGGTGCAGGATTTCGAATACACGATCGAGCGCGGCGTGCTGTACTGCCTGCAAACGCGGAGCGGCAAGATGAACGCGGCCGCGATGGTCAGAACCTCGGTCGAAATGGTCAAGGAAGGCCTGATCAGCAAGGAGCGCGCGCTGCTGCGGATCAACCCCGAATTACTCGAGCAGTTGCTGCATCCTCAGCTCGACCCGCACAACAAGATACCGCCGCTCGCGCAAGGTCTGCCCGCATCGCCCGGAGCCGCCTGCGGCAAATGCGTCTTCGATGCCGACACCGCCGCAATGATGGGCAAGGCCGGTGAAAAAATTATCCTGCTGCGCGAAGAAACCAAGCCGGAAGACATCCACGGTTTCTTCGCCGCGCAGGGCATTTTGACCAGCCGCGGCGGCAAGACCTCGCATGCGGCGGTGGTCGCGCGCGGCATGGGCAAGGCCTGCGTTGCCGGCGCCGAGGACATCAAGGTCGACGTGCGGTCGCGGCGCGCGCTGGTCGGCGACGTGCTGATCCGCGAAGGCGACATCCTGACCATCGACGGCGGCAGCGGCCTGATCTATCTCGGCGAAATACCGACCGTCGCGCCGACCGTATCGTCCGAATTGCAGACCTTGTTGTCCTGGGCCGACAGCTACGCGGAGCTGAAGGTGTACGCGAACGTGGACACGCCCGAAGGCGCGAAGAAGGCGCTCGCTTACGGCGCGGCCGGCATCGGGCTGTGCCGCACCGAAAGGATGTTCAACGCGAAGGAGCGCCTGCCGCTGGTCGTCGACATGATTCTGGCCGAAGACCCGGACAGCCGCGCCGCCGCGCTCGAGAAACTGCTGCCGATCCAGCGCGAGGACTTTGTGCAATTGTTCACCGCGATGGCCCCGCATCCGGTCACCGTGCGCCTGCTCGATCCGCCGATGCATGAATTTCTGCCCAGCGAACATCAACTGGAGGACGAAATTCAGGCCTTGAACAAATACGAGACCATGATCAAGGGCCAGCGCGTGACCCTCGAAACCTTGTCCGGGCACGACGTGCTGCCGGCGCCGTTCAACCTGCTCAGCGAGGACGTAATCGGCAAGGCGATCGCGAAAAAACAGCTGATGCTGAAAAAGGTCCGCGACCTGTCGGAAGTAAACCCGATGCTCGGCCATCGCGGCGTCCGCCTCGGCATGTCGTATCCGGAAATCTACAAGATGCAGATTCGCTCGGTGCTGGAAGCGGCGGCGATCTGCGCCCAACAGGGCCTCGCCATCGCGCCCGAGATCATGGTGCCGCAGGTGATTACGGTCGAGGAACTGAAGCGGGTGAACAAATATGTCGCCGAAGTCCGGCAGGAAACCGAAAGCCGCTACGGCCTGGTATTGAATTTCAAATTCGGCACGATGATCGAGACCGTACGCGCCTGTACGCGCGCCGGCCAGCTGGCCGAAGTGGCCGAATTCTTTTCGTTCGGCACGAATGATCTGACCCAGGCGACTTTCTCGTTCTCCCGCGAGGACGCGGAAAACAAGTTCTTGCCGCTGTACAACGAAGTCGGCCTACTCGAGGATAACCCCTTCGAGGTGCTCGACGTGAAAGGCGTCGGCCAGTTGATGAAGATGACCGCCGAATTCGGCCGCCGCACCCGGCCCGGCATCAAGATCGGCATCTGCGGCGAACAGGGCGGGCATCCGCAATCGATCCGCTTTTGCCACCATATCAAGCTGGATTATGTGTCCTGCTCCGCCCCGCGCATCCCGATCGCAAGGTTGGCGGCGGCGCATGCGAAACTGCTCGAACATGAGTTTTCCGAACAATCGTAGCCTCGATGCAGCGTAGCGAGATCGAGGGATAAAACCCTCGATCTCGCAAGACAGCATTTATTTCGCCGCCAACGCCGCCCGCAGCGCCCCGTCCAAATCGGGATAATGAAACTTGAAGCCCTGCTGCAACAAACGCTCCGGCAACACGCGCTGGCTGCCCAACACCAGCTCGGACATCTCGCCGAGCAGGCATTTCAACACGATCGCCGGCGCGGGAAACAGCGCCGGTCGATGCAGACGGCGCGCCAGCGTACAGGTAAACTCCCGATTCGTGACCGGATTCGGCGCGGTGGCATTGTAGGCTCCCTGCATCGATTCATCGGCGATCATCGTCAGCGCTATGTCGATCCAGTCCTGCCGGTGTATCCAGGACATCCATTGCCTGCCGCTGCCGAGCCTGCCGCCGAGTCCGAGACGGAAAGGCGGCAGCATGCGCTGCAATAAGCCGCCGTCTTCCGCAATCACCAGGCCGGTCCGCATCAGGCAGACACGCACGCCGAATTGCGCAGCCCGTCTGGCCGCCGCCTCCCAATCCGCGCATAAGCGATGCGAAAAATCGGGACAGCCGAGGGATTCTTCGGTCAGCTCCGCATCGCCCTGATCTCCGTAATAGCCGATCGCGGAGCCGCTGATCAACAACTTCGGCCTGACGCTCATTCGTTCGATGCAATCGACCAGTTGCTCGGTCAGAACGATCCGGCTTTTTCTGATCAACTGTTTGCGCGCCTCGCTCCAGCGCACGTCGAAGATCGGTGCGCCGGCCAGATTAACGATCACCTCGAATGACATCTCCGGCGCCAGAAAATCCACGTGGCCGAGCCCGAACACTTCCGGCCCGAACAATGGTTCGACAAGCTCCGGCGTCCGGCTCAGCACGGTCACGTGATGGCCTTCGCCAACCAGGGTTTTGACCAAGGCCTTGCCGATAAAGCCGGTGCCGCCGGTGACTAGAATTTTCATCTGAGCGCCCTCCTGATCAAATGGATGCCGTATCGTTCCGAATTGACTCGAAACGCAACCGGGATTTACTCCAATATACCAGAATCGCTGAAGACGCCAAGCCTGACGCGAAAAATCGAAAACGCTCATCAGGCTTTGCCGGGGCAGCCCGCTCCGTTAAAATCTCCGCTTATTTGATCAGGACTTTTACCATGTTTGAGTTATATCTCGATACCGCCGACCTTAGCCAAATCGCGCGTTTCGGCGCCTCCCTGCCGGTGCGCGGCATCACGACCAATCCGTCGATATTGGCCAGGGCGAATAGCGGCCTGACCGAATTGCTGCCGAAGGTCGCCGAGGTCTTGGGCAAGGAGGCCAGAATTCATGTGCAGGTGGTCAGCGAAAGCGCGGACGCGATGGTCAAGGAAGCCTTGAGCTTGCAGGAGCTGCCTTATGACATCGTGGTGAAGGTGCCGGCGACCGAGACCGGCCTGGCCGCGATCCGGCAAATGAAGGCGCGGAACATTCCGGTGCTGGCGACCGCGATTTACAGCGTGCAGCAGGGATTTCTGGCCGCGTTGTGCGGCGCCGATTACCTGGCGCCTTATGTGAACCGGATCGATGCGATAGGCGCGAACGGCGTCGGCGTGGTCGCCGACTTGCAGCACCTGCTCGACCGCCATCAACTTGCCAGCAAGCTGCTGCCGGCCAGCTTCAAAAATACCCAGCAGGTGCTGGAGGTACTAAAGGCCGGCGTCGCCTCGATCACGCTGCCGGCCGACATCGCCGCCGAGCTGTTCGCGCATCCTTCCGTGGAGCCGGCGGTGAATCGCTTCAGCCAAGACTGGCAAGCGGTCTTCGGACCAACCTTATCGTTTGAAAGCTAGCTAATCGTTCAATTGCAGCACGTTGACTTGGCTCCAGCCGGCCTCGATGAAATCTTCATCGACAGGCGGCATGCCGTTCAGCATCCAGCGCACCAGGATATTCGCGACATTCGGATAAGTGACCCTGACCCGGTGCGGATTTTCGAGCCAATGCGCGATCGCCTTCGCATCGAGCTCGTGCATGATGCGTCCATAGCCGAGCTGCTTTAGCGCGGCGGCGTTCGAGATTTGCTCCAGCTGCGAATGCAGCGGCTTGATCAGGATCTTCTTGCCCAATTGCAGCGCCTCGCTGACCAGTTCGAAGCCGGCGTTGCTGATGATGCCGGCGCAATCGTGCAGATCGTTATGGAAGCCTTCGCGCGACAAGGGTTTGACTTGAATATGCGCCGAAGGCGATGCGATCGCCGCCGGCGTATACAGCATAAAATCAAACGCCTTGAACGGCATCAACAGCCTGACCACCTCATTCGGGTTCTCGAACGGCAGATATACGACGATCTTGTTCGCGGCGGACTGCGGCGGAGGCTCATGCGGCGCGATGATCGGCGGCAGGATAGGCTGGCCGAAATGATGCCAGTGCAGGCCGATGTTCCGCCGCGTCGGCGCGAAATATTTCATCACGCTTGCGGCGATCACATCGCCGCCTTCGCGCGGTACGCGGTGATTGAACGCATACTGATGGCCGATGCCCAAAACCTTTTTGTTGCCGAGCTTGGCCGCCCAAGCGGTGACCGGTTCGAAATCGCTGAGCACCAGATCGTAACCGCCGAGATCCAGCGCCTTGACCTCCTTGATGAAATTGATCGGACGGGCGTCGCATGCGGTTTTCAGATAGCTGACATCGCCGTTCTGGGTATGAAAGGTCAACCCTTCCCTGACGTGGTAACCGTTGAAGATTTCCATATCGAAATACTTGGCCGCATCGCGTCCGCTAAACAGATAAGTCACCTCAACGCCGGCCTCGGCAAGCGCTTTAGCCATTTCGCGCGCGCGCGTGATATGGCCGTTGCCGGTGCCCTGCACTCCATAAAATATTTTCATGCGGCTTTATTTTCCCTTTGCATCAGAAAATCCTTCCACTCCCCGGCTTTTGAGGCCAGGGTTTCCCAGTGCGTCACGGTCGTGTAATGCCATATCTTCTTGCTCATGTCGGATTGATATCCCGCGTAAAATAGCAAGCGTTGATGACAAAACGTTAACCGTTCGATGACGGTTTGATGAAGGCGACAGGAATGCGCTTGGGTTTGTTGGTCAACTTTGGCTGTTATCCGAAAGCAACGGTTGAACGGGTTGGACTAAGAAATTTTTCGTGCCTTTCGTGTTTTTCGTGGACAATGCGGTAGGTAGATGAGTCCTACAGCCGGACGATTTACGGATTCAAGTCCTGGTCATGACGATGCCGATGATGGATCACGCCCATGCTGAGCGCGATAAACAAGCCGAACACGATCACGACCGTGTCGATCGTAAAGCCGGCCCGGATCATCAGCGAGTACACGCCGAGCAGCAACAGAATGCTCAGGTTTTCATTGAAGTTCTGCACCGCGATCGAGTGACCGGAACCCATCAGCAAATGCCCGCGGTGCTGGAGCAAGGCGTTCATCGGAATCAAAAAGCTGCCGGCCAGTATGCCGATCAGGATCAGCAGCAAGGACGCGACCCGCCAGTCGGTCACCCAGACCATCGCCAACACGACCAGCCCCATCGCGATGCCGAGCGGCAAGACTTTGACCGCATGGGTGACCGGCACCGCTTTGGCCGCAATCACCGAACCGATCGCCAGACCGACCGCGACCATCGCGGTCAATTGCGTCGCCCGCTCCAGATCGAGTTCCAGCGCGGCGGCGGCCCAGGTCAGAATGATGAAACGCAGACTGGTGCCGACTCCCCAAAACAGCGAGGTGACCGCGAGCGACACCTGCCCCAGGGGATCTTTCCAGAGCATTCCGAGACTCAGGCAGAACTCCTTGACCAAAGACGCCGGATCCCGATGCGTCAACGCATGTTCGATCTTCAGTTTGGGGATGTAGACGTTCAGGACTGCTGCGATCAGATAAATCCCGAGGATCACCAGAATCGCGAATTCGGGCGCGGTATCGATGCCGCCGTTGAACGCCAGTTCGCTAAGGTGCTGCACGATCTGCGCCTCGACCCGAGGGCCGATCAGCACGCCGCCGAAAATCGCGCCCAAAATGATCGCCGCGACGGTCAGCCCTTCCATCCAGCCATTGGCCCAGACCAGCCTTTCGAGCGGCAGACACTCGGTCAGAATGCCGTATTTCGCCGGCGAATACAGCGCCGCGCCGAGGCCGACAAAGCCGTAAGCGATCAAGGGATGCAGGCCGAACAACATCGCCAGGCAGCCGACGATCTTGATGCTGTTGCTGATGAACATCACCTGGCCTTTCGGCAAGGCATCCGCATAGGCGCCGACAAACGGTGCCAACAGAATGAACGCGAACACGAAAAATTGTTGCAGCACCGGGATTTGCCAGGCCGGCGCCGCCATCGATTTGAGCAGCGCGATCGCCGCGAACAGCAGCACGTTATCGCCGAGGGAGGAAAAAAACTGCGCGGCCAGAATCGTGTAAAAACCGCGCGTCATCGGAAGCGCTGCGCCCGCGGGAGTCGCGGCAACAGGATTCAGGGCGGTAAAAGGGTTTGAGGTTTTATGCATGGGGGCCTGCCGGTCAGTCATGAACACTCGTTTCGAGAGGCCTTTGCGCTGCCAGCACGGGCTCTTCTTTCTTGATCCAGTGCAGCAATTCCAGCTCGCCATTGAAATGCTCGACGATCGCGGTGCAGCTTTCGACAAAATCGCCGGTATTGACATACAAAAACCCTTCCATCTCCTTGATTTCGGCATGATGGATGTGGCCGCAGATCACCCCGTCCAGCCCCTTGTCGCGCAAGGTGCTGACGATGCTTTTTTCGTATTCGGATATGAATTGCACGATATTCTTGACCTTGAACTTCACAAACGCGGCCAGCGAAAAATGTGACTGAATCCCGAGCCAGCGCCGGATCGTCCGCAAGATGCGATTGATCCAGAGCAGAAAGTCATAACTCACGCTGCCCAGTTTGGCGATCCACTGATGGTATTGGGCGATCGTGTCGTACTCGTCGCCATGCACGACCAGGAACTGCTTGCCCTTGGAGGTGGTGTGCACATCCATGTTTTTGACCTCGATATCGCCGAACACATAATTGTTATAATCCCTGACATTTTCGTCATGGTTACCGGGCACATAAATGATCTGCGTGCCGTGCCGCGCTTTCCTGAGCACTTTCTGGATCACCGTATTGTGATCGCGCGGCCAGTACATTTTCTTCGACAGCGCCCAGAAATCGATGATGTCGCCGACCAGATACAGCTTTTCGCTGTCGTTGTGCTTCAAAAAATCGAGCAGCACATCCGCCTGGCATTGCGTGGAGCCGAGGTGCAGATCTGAAATCCAGATGGTTCGGTAAGAGATGTTGTCCATAGGCAATTGATGTTTCTTGTGATCTCAGCGCAGACCGATGCGGCATTGCCGATGCATGCTGCCGCATCGCCTCCTCAACGGTTTACAGTCTGCGCGATGCTAACAGAGACAAATGAAAGTTATGTGACAGGCGGAACGGTGAACCTTCGATAGGCTCGAAAGATGGGCACTAACCCTGTTAGAGTTTTATCAAAAACTGGAAAATAAGCGGCTTATATGTTAAAAATAACTTAACGCCACAAGTCTTGGTCATCGATAGCTCTCGGCAACAACCAGACGACGGCAACCCGGAGATTAACGAATTCTTTCGCATTCTTTTGAACGCCACCGCCGGTTATCTATCTTAGTAACAAAAGGAACAGAACCGGTTTTTTAACAATTTCCAAGCAAATTTTTTGGCGGCATGCCATTTCAAATCAGATCGCAACTTATCAAAATGGTTTTTCTCATTGCAATGTGCCTGCTGGCCAATAGTGCATTTGCGGGCACATCCACCGAACTGCGGTCGAGCAGCCAGACTTCGGCGCCTTATTCGCTAGAGCTGAGCGCAAAAGAAAAAGTTTGGCTTGCACGCCATAAAACAATCCGGGTTGCTTTCGACGACTCCCTGCCGCCTTACAGTTTTGTTGATCAAAACGGAAAGTTCAGCGGCATCGCAGTCGACATTTTCAATGCGCTCAGTCAAAAACTCCCGATCCGCTTTGAACATCAGCCGCGAAAAAGCTGGAATCAGATCTACAGAGCCGTTGCCGAACGTCGCACGGATATTGTGGCGACCATGGTGGACCGGCCGGAACGCCGCTTATTATTTAATTTTACCCACCCCTATCTGACCAAATCCCTGGCCATCATCACCCGGAAAAATGACACGGCGATCAAAAAGCCCAGTGATCTTGCCGGAAAAACCGTCGCCTATATCCTTAACTATCAATATGCCGAGGGCATCAAAAAAAAGCATCCGTCCATCAAACCCCATGTCGTGAAGTCGATGCGGGAATGTCTACAATCGGTCAGCACGAAAAAAGCGGATGCCTGCATCACCTTTGTCGGCACCGCCAGTTATTTACAAACCGAATACCGATTAAGCGACATCAAATTTGCGGGCTTTTATGAACGCCGTACCGCCGATGAAAGCATTGCGGTGCGCGGCGATTGGCCGATACTGGCCGGTATTATGCAAAAAGGGCTGGATGCCTTAAGCGAAGCCGAAATGAACGCGATCTATTTCAAATGGGTGCCGCCGCCCGCTGTGGCCCCTGTCGTAGCCAAAGAAAGCCCAGCCCCAAAAAGCATCGTGCACACCATCAAGACCGCTCCTCCCCGCCGCGAAGAGAATTATTGGCTATCCACCTGGCCATTGCTCGCGGTTGTCGGCGTGGTCGGCTTATGGACCCTGCGCGTCCGGCTCCATCACCGGCATCCGGTACCGCCACCGCAGAATCCCTTCTCGCCAGACTCTCAGACCGTAACGGCCTCTCCGAACGATTTTGAAGAGATGCTGCTGAAACGCGCAACCGAACTGAAAAACCGCGATACCCGGTTTCGCAATCTGATCGAAAATCAGAGCAAAAATTATTTTTTCTTTCAGTGCGACAAGCAGAGCAAAATCACTTATGTCAGCCCCTCCGTCTCGGCAATACTCGGCTATAACCCCGAAAAATTCATCGGCACTTTTCAGAATCGTATTACCGACCATCCGGAAAACATAAGAATCAGCAGGCTGCTGGAGTTATGCCGCCAGGGCAAGCCCTGCCCGCCCTATGCGCTTGAAGTCTATGACAGCGACAACGAACGGCGCTGGCTCGAAATCACCAGCGAGCCGGTTTATGACGAGTTCGGCAACTGCATCGGCGTGGACTGCCTGGTTTTCGAAATCACCAAACGCAAACAGGAAGACGAACGCCTCATCTGGCTGTCCTTCCATGACGAACTTACCGGCCTTGCCAACCGCCGGATGTTGGTCGATCGTTTACAACAGTCGATCACGATGGCGCATCGTACCCGGATGTCCTTGGCGGTGCTTTTTCTGGATCTGGACGGATTCAAATCGGTGAATGACAAGATGGGCCACGCGGCAGGCGATTATGCGCTGAAGGAAGTGGCGATAAAGCTCTCGGGGATAGTGCGAGACTCCGATACCGCCGCGCGTTTAGGCGGCGACGAATTTGCCTTGTTGCTGCCGGACGGCGACGAGGCAGCCGCGACTGCGGTCGCGAAAAAAATCGTGGACACCCTGAATAAACCGATCGCTTACGGCGAGACCTCGATACAATTTGGCGTCAGCATCGGCATCGCCCTCTACCCCCGCCACGCTACCGACAGTGATGCATTGCTGCACTATGCCGATGCCAGCATGTATTATGCTAAACAAAAACGGCTGGGCTATTCGTTTCAGGCGGAAAGTTGAGAACTGCTGTGATGCATCGTCCACAAAAAACGCGAAAGGCACGAAAAATTTCATAGCACCCTCCGTTCAACCTGATGTGCCATCATCTTCGAAGATGATGGCACAGGCTACGCCTGCCCCACACTTCTGCCGGTAAGGTCATTGCGCTTGGCCGGACTGCGCGTAAAACGCACCGGAATGCACGCCGACCGGAACGACAAAGCACCATTCTACTCTAATGTATTGCCTATCGGGATGTCCGGGATAACCGCGTGTTGTGGTCTAATATGAGCACCATAGACAAGGCGTGTTTTTATCGCCCCATAGCGAATCGTATCGCAGTGTAACTTTGCGGGACAAGATTGGATTCCCCGCTATTTTTTGACAGGCCTTATCATGAAAAAAATCGTGAACCGTCGGCTGCTGATGGTATTGCTACTGTCGCTGGGGGCTGCGGATGTTTACAGCGACGCGGATCACTCGAAGTCTTGCGGTTTCTTTGCTGGCAGATTGAGCGACCTAAATCTGCAGCGGCCGCAGCGGGTGCTGCTGATTCCCTTACTGAGCAAAGACCCGCACTCGACCGAGAGTCCAAGGTGGTCCGAACAGCCGGCCCGCACGCTGAAAGCCTTTTATAGGAACCAGTTCCATGCGGACGTTACCGTGCTGCGCGATCTTTGGAGCTGGCCCGATTATTATCGCGAAGTCGAGCAAGTAGCGGAGCAAGCGCCGCCTTTCGACCGGGTGGTTTTCATCAGCCACGGCGGTTTTGACGGGCCCGTCCTCAAAAATGCGGTGTTTTGGCAAAAACTTGAGATCACGGGGAACACAGGCAAATTGCTTCAGCTTTCCGAGGCGCAACCGGGGCTTGAGAATGCGATGTCGATCACCTACGACACCCGCAAAAACACCGTATTCAGCGACTATATGGCCACGCGCTGGCCGGAAATGGCGCCGATGAAATCGAGCGACACCTTCCATCTGCTGAAAGGGCTCGAAAAACAGTTGCAGCCGCTGGATCACGCCTGCTACGCCCGTTATTGCGCGCCGGAACGCCTGGCTAGCCAGCCGGAGAGGCTGCGGCCCTACTTGCTCGATAGCTGTGAGCTAATTTGCCGAGAACCCTTGTTCGAGCAAAAAACCGCCGCTGAAATATCCGAGGAAAGATTCTTTCGCTTCACCAAATCGCTGGCTTCTCTGACCAAGGAAAACGGCCTGATATTTTTCGGTGCCTGTAACCCTGGCAGCGCGGCTTCGATGAAAACGCGGGAGCATGATGAAACCGAGCTGTTAATCAATTCAACCATCGCGGGCGGCCCGCATCGGAGTTACGTGCATCTGGTCAGCGCAGCAACCGGCCGCATCGCCGCAGGGCCAATCGGGCAAAGCAGCGCCGATGACATCATAAACCGTGTTACGCTGTTCGAGAACAACCGCGCTCAGCGCAATCTCTGCATCGCCTCGCCTTCGGCACGGTGAGCGCCTGCCAAAGAACATCGTGTAGAAGAAACCGTAACCGAGCTGATCGATAAGGCGATTTCCGGAAATGAGTTTACCCGAAATGAAATATTTGCCGTTGGCTGAGCGGAGCCGAAGCCAACGAGATAATGACATCGACTATAGATGCATTCTTTCTAAAAAACCACCTAAGGTTTTCAGATGCGTCATATCGAGGCGGTTTCTCCACTGATAGTATTTGACAGACCGAGGCATTGAATGAGCCGGGCCACTTCCTTGTTGACGCTCTGCAGGGCCGGCTTCCTGCTGGCGACCTGCTCGGCAACGCCCGCCCTGACCGGCAATGCGACGCCACCGCTCCCGCCAGTGTCGTGTACGGTGGTGGAAGGCAAACCGTCGGTGCAAGACCTACTCACTGCCCAAGCCCTCCAGCGCAACATCAAGACCAGCCCGCTCTACACGATTCCGGCCGCCAACGGCCTTGCTTCATGCCGTATCCGCTATCAGGACGATGCGGTCGTCGTGTTGGAATACCAGTTTAAAGAAGGTAAGCGTTCAACCGTACCGCCTATAAAATAATTTTCGTCTGTTGCATCCTGTCCTTTTTTTGTCAGGAGTTTTGGCATGGCTATCACAGCGAAATGGCGTCAGCATATTGAAGCGTGGCAACGTAGCGGGCTATCACAAGCCGCGTATTGCGCCGAGCGGCAACTCAATGTCCGTACCTTC
>Ga0208118_100052_pt1 | contig 65229 bp, 50 predicted proteins | sample LakWasMet34_HOW6_2_FD_183876 | JGI IMG/M metagenome (GOLD analysis project Ga0208118, IMG submission 183876) | Freshwater sediment methanotrophic microbial communities from Lake Washington under simulated oxygen tension - Sediment Metagenome... | ecosystem: Environmental > Aquatic > Freshwater >... | reverse complement strand
CGGAAAACGCGCGGCTGTGATTCAAACCTTGCTCGGCACGGCCAAGCTCAACGGCCTCGATCCTTCGGCCTGGCTAAAAGACACCCTCGAAAAACTGCCTACCTGGCCTAACAGCCGTATCGACGAACTACTACCTTTCGGCAAATCACATTAAATCATGCCCCATCAACCTCGCTATGTGGTAGGGTTGGACGCTTACATTCCACTGAGTTGCTGTTTACCCTCTTCATTATCAACTTTTAATCCAGCGATATTCTCCATAGTTCCCGCAATGCTCTCTGACACATTGCTGTAGAGACGACTGAATTCCTGAGTAGAGCTCATACCAATTACTCCATTGTCTGATTTTATTTACGGTTACGAAGCCCATCAATCAGGCTGTCAAGCGCCTATAATGGCGACGAGGTGGATGATGAGTGGTTCACGCTGAGGTTTTTGTTGCCGCAGCGCGGGCATTGGCCCGGTGCTCCGATCGGGACGTCAGAGCGGAAAGTTTTGCTGGTTTTCCAGCCGTATTGCGGGCAGGAAAAGGTCAAGGGTCCGGCAGGTAATGGCATGTAAAATCCTCGTTGACTAAATGTCCTTGTCTGGACGACCTATATTTTGTGTTGCTCATATTGAGGGGTTTGGAAAACCTCAAATCGCCACAGCATCAGAAATATAGTGCATTTCGTTCTTTTTGTTCAGACTAGTGCACTAGGTCAGAAATTGGCCGAACACCCGCCAGCGGGCTTCTGCTGTGCTCATTAAAACATCCTCTCCACCTCCATTTACATTATCGCAATCTATAGCCGTCAATAAGCCTGTACACCGAATTTCAGCAACAATCTCGGCAAAATATCGTCAAGATTGAGCACTTCGTTGTCCGTCAGCTCAATCAGGTTGAAATTGTATTTCTTATAAATAGCCCGCTTTTCCTCTTTTCGAGCCAGGTATTTTTCATCGTTTTCATACCCCCAGAACTCGATGTAAACTTTACCGGTAGGGATATAAAAATCGCAGTACACCTCTTCTTCGATCGGCAGTTTGCGTTCGTAGGCGTGGACGATTTCGGCCATGTATAGCCAGTTGTCGATCAGCATTTCGGCTTTCGATCGGACAAAGTGGCCGTCGGTCGTACGGTGCGTCGCCTCGAACTTGTGCCGGAAGCTATCCATCTTGTCGCTGTCGGTTTTGGGCTTTTCGACGCCTTTCACGTTGTCGACGCTGTCTTTCAGCGCTTTGACGTTCAGTATTTTTTCCGGCCAGCGGACATAAGGAATGCCGGACCGCGAATCCTCGCCCTGCTGCGCGCCAAGCTTGACGCCCTGGTCGGTGATCAACCAGCCTTTCAAGCCTTTCTTGATCCAGCCAAGCTCCGACAGGACGTAATTCATCTTATTGGCCGACAGATCGAAGTGCTTGCCGATCGTGGTCGCGGTAATAAGCTTGTCGTTCGAAGCGTCAAGTTTCGGCTCTGTGCTTGCGGCGTGGCCAAAATCGACATCTTCAGGCCATGCCGCATACTGCCCGTATTTGCTGTTCAAATGCACACCGCCCAGACGCTCGCCGGCTTCGGTCAATACCCACTGATCGTTTTCTTTCTTGAGCAAGCCCAGTTCATTCAGCTGGGCGAACAATTCGTTCGCAACCATGCCGCGCTGTTTGGCTAACTGGGTGGTCGAAAGTTTGTTGATCTCTGTCATCCTCGCGTTTCCTTATTATCTGTCGGTTAGCAATCTTAGTTAATTCAATCAGGTGATGTAATCTTTATGGGTGAGGCTGCTGTATTTGGCGGCTTTCAGGTCTATAAATTGTTCGGTGTGATTGCATGAGAAATCGGCGCCTTTCCGGTAATTCGAGCATCCCCAGAACTGTCCGTGGGGGCCTTTTCTCAAGCTCATCTTGCCGCCGCATTTTGGGCAAACCGGCTCGACGTAATCGCAGCGCTTGTTCTCGCAAACCCGGAATCGGCCTGTTTCGCGCAAACCGCCGCCGCACCATTGGCAGGCCGATTCGGTATGCGTGCATAGAGGGTACTGAGTACATCCGAAAAAGCTGCCGTACTGGCTGTCCCTAGGTACCATGTAGCCTGTCCCGCATGCGCGGCACGGAATGTCGGCGATCTTGTCTTGAAAGCCCTCGCCTGTAAATTCGTCCACGCGAATATCGTAGCGTCGATCAACCAGCTCCCGGACGAAAACGGATGCTTTCTCGGCATCGCAAACCAGATAAACATGATGCCGGGCTCGGGTCAGCGCCACATAGAACAAGCGCCGCTCTTCGGCATGAGCGAAGGCTTCCGCCGGCGGCAATAGCAGTTCCAATGCAGGATGCGTCGATTTTTCCGATGGAAAGCCGTTCTTGCCCTTTTCTAGACCCAACACAATGACATAATCGGCTTCCTTACCTTTCGAGGCATGCACCGACATGAATTGCAGCTTCAGATTGGGATATTGGCGTCTCCACTGGGTCAAGTCCGGTTTCCTAAAATTAAACCGTGCCAGTATCAACACGCTGGCATTTTCCAATGCTTTGCCGCTGATCGCCGATAGCGCCGCATTCAAACCGACCTGGTCGCTGTTGGTCTTGATCAGCGAAACGGCCGCTTGCTCGATGACGGCGTGGCTGCGGATCTGTTTTGCGATTTGCGTCGGGTTTTGCATGACAAACCGCGACGCCACGTCCCCGATTTTGTTATTGAAGCGAAAAGTCCGGTCCAGAATGCTGATGGCGGTATCGCCAAAGTTCTCCTCGAATTCCTTGGTGATAGTGACATCGCTACCGGTGAAGCGGTAAATCGACTGCCAATCGTCGCCGACGCAAAACAAGCCGCTGTCGGGGTTTTGGTTCAGCAATCCCTTGACCAGCCGCGCGCGGTTTGAAGATATGTCCTGAAACTCGTCGACCAGAATATAGCTGTACGGCGACCGGTACTGTCCGGCCTCCACGTATTCGATCGCCCGGCCGATCATGTCGTCAAAGTCGATCGTCCCTGTATCGCGCAAATGCTGCTGATAAGCCTCATAAACCGGCTCGAACAGAAACGCCGCCGCGCGCATCCTGTCGCGGTCCTCATGCTGTTGGCCCAAAGAAACCAGGCGCTTGATGTCGAGTCCTGCGGCTTTGAACAGTCCGAGCATTTGTGCCAACAATTGGCTAAGCTGAGACACCTGTCCGAACTGGTTCAGTTGCCGAAGCAATTCGTTGCCGGGCAACGGCTGAAACGCCACCCCCGCTTCCTTTAGCTGCTGCTCGAGCGATTGCGTCAATACGCCTTGCTGCTTCTGGTAACTGTAGGTTTCGATCAAGCGGGTCTTATGTTTCTCATGCAATTCCCTTTTCCATGCCATTCCGGCCAGATAGCTTTGCTGATCGATGAAAGGCGGCGTTTTATTATGTTCATTGACGGCGAAATGCTCGATATAAATGCCGTAATCGGGTAAGTAGAAATCCGGCTGATACACGCGGTAATCCGGCCCCGAGGTGTTCACTTGGTAATTGGCTTCGTATTGATAAGCGATGCCTTGCCGATACAGGAAATTAGCAATCTCGCACTCCTCATAGCTTTTCACCAGTTCGCCCTGTAGCGTGCGAATTTCGTTTTCCAGAATGTAATTGTTGTATTCGCCAAGGCTTTTGAACTCGAAAGCGCTTCGGTACGGAAAGCTGTAATACAGAAAGTAAGCCACCACCCGAGACTTGTACTGTTCGTCCTGCAACAAGCATTGAACTTGCTGATCGACGAACCGAGCGCGTAAATGCTCGTCTTCGGCCATTTTGTCGATCGCCGGCGCCGCGCCTTCGACATGGGCAATGATATGCTTGCCGAGACTGTGAAAGGTTTTCACTGTCAGCGTCTCGATGCCGAGTTTTGACTTTATGCGTTCGTCCATTTCCTCGGCCGCCTTGCGCGCGAACGCCAACATCAAGATTTGTTCCGGCTTGGCGTGTCCCGCTTTGATCAAATAGCCGGCCCGCCCGATCATTGTGCTGGTCTTGCCGGTGCCTGCTCCGGCCAGTACCAGATTGTGCTGTTCGTCGATCACGCAGGCCAGGCGCTGGTTGGCTGTCAACGGATTGCTTTCCACGCCGTCGAAAAAATCCTTAAATGTCTCGATTTGCCGCGCGACATAGGATTCGTTCAATCGATCGATCGCATCGTAACCGTGATTCATCAGCGGCCGGATAAATTCCAGGTCCTGAATCATATCGGTAGGCAAAAAACACTGCATATCTTTGCGTTGCATCCCTTTGGCCAAGTTTCCATAGGACTTCAGCCATTGCCTAGCCGCCGCTTTTCGAATATAGCGATTTCCGGAAAACAAAACGCGCGCTTGCCTGGAAGCGGCTTGTATTCCCGGAACCATGCGCTGGAAAAATTCTGACAGGTAACGCCTGGCTGTTTGGTTCAAACCGGCTTGCAAGAGCTTGGACTGCTTTTTGCGGATTCCGCCGATACGGGTAATTTCGCCGTTTTCGAGATGAATCGCCAAGACGTCCCAAAAAAAGCCGGGCTCTAAAGCGATGCCTTTGCCAATGGACAGATAGGAGATTCGTTGCTGTGATTTGCCTCTATTCAGCAGAACGCCATCCTTTGCTAAAGAAAAAGAGTCATAATCGGAATGCGCGGCAAACAAAGCGGCAAGCCGGCCGATGCGGTAATTTAACGGGTATGTTAATGCTCTCTTCAAGGACAGGTCCTTTGCTCGTCTTTGCCTTTATCGGCTGTAGTCCATGAGTATAGCAAGTTTCAAAACATCCCTTCCAACACGCCAGGCGTCGCTCCTCGCCCCAGCCGCGCAACAAAATTCGTCAGCCGCTTCTGCGATCGTTGCGTCCTGACCGCCATGGCCAACGCCTTCGGTTGCGCGACGATGACGACCAGCTGCTTCCCGCGCATGACGCCGGTGTAAAGCAGATTCCTTTCCAAAAGCAGGTAATGCTGCATGGCCAGCGGAATCACGACGACCGGATATTCCGAGCCCTGGCTTTTGTGGATGCTGGTGGCGTAGGCCTGGCTGATCTCGTCCAGCTCGTTGAATTCGTACTCGACCAGCCGGTCGTCGAATTGGATTTGCAGCTGGCTTTCCTCCACGTCGATCTTTTGCACGGTGCCGATATCGCCGTTGAAAACCTCCTTGTGGGAACCTCTAAAAATACCCGATAAAAGGTAAAATATGGCAAGCCAACCCAGCTTCGGAAACAAGCGATGAGCACCCATCAAGACGACCTTTTCAGTTCCCTATTTGAACATCGTGACCAGCGCATCGACCGGTTGGGGAACCCGCTTGTGGAACTGGACGCGAATATCGACTGGGAAGCCTTCCGCCCCTTATTGGAACGGGTTCGCCTCAAGACGCGCAAATCGTCAGCCGGTAGGAAGCCATGGGACGTCATCCTGATGTTCAAATCCCTGGTGCTGGCCAGCCTCTACAATCTCAGCGACGAACAGCTGGAATTCCAGATCGAAGATCGGCGCAGCTTCCAGCGCTTCATTGGCCTGTCGGATGCCAAGCATGCCCCGGATCGCAACAGCTTCTGGCTGTTCCGGGAGTCGCTGAAAAACCTCAAGTTAACCGAAACGCTGTTCAACGAATTCAACCGCCAGCTTGCTCTTGCGGGCTTGATCGCCCGTAAAGGCCAACTGGTGGATGCCAGCTTTGTCAAGGCGCCGGTGCAGCGCAACACGCCGGACGAAAATGCTCGCATCAAGGCGGGCGAAGCGCCCGACGACTGGCCCGAGAATAAACGCCGCCAGAAGGACATCGACGCCCGTTGGACAAAGAAAGGCGACAAGCCCTATTACGGTTACAAAAACCACGTCAACGTCGACAACGCCCATAAGTTGATCAGGAAATACACCGTCACCGACGCCAGCGTTCATGATTCCAAACAACTGGATAATTTACTGGACCACGGCAATACCAGCCGTTCCGTTTGGGCTGACAGCGCCTATCGCTCCGAAGCCGCCGAAGCGGCTTTGAAAACCAAGGGCTACCGCAGCCAGATCCACCGCAAGGGCGCTCGCGGCAAGCCATTGACCGCCCGGGAAAAACAAGGCAACAAGACACGCTCCCAAACCCGCTGCCGGGTCGAGCATGTATTTGCCTGGATGGCGCAGTGGGGTGGCAAGACGGTACGCTGCATCGGTCTGGCCCGCGCCGAAGTGCGCATCGGCTTCATGAATCTGGTTTACAACATGCGGCGTTTTTGCACCCTTCAGAGGAGTGCTGCGTCTTGATGACGCCAATCGGGGCTGATAAAGCCCTGAATGAAAGATGATGGGCCAGGAAAATCGATTTTTGAGGGCGTTTTAGACCTCAAATCAGTTGATTCCTGTATTTTTAGAGGTTCCCATAGGTAAATCCATAAGATCTTAAAAGCAGGGTCGCTGCCGCGACCCACTACACACCGCGCGCGGCGTGAAAATTAAAAAGCAGAACCATTTTTCTCCCAATAATAAAAATAAGAGTAAATTAATAATATTAGAAACCTATGCTATTCTTTCCTAACTCTTTAAGTTAGGCGATGTTATGGCGTTTAAATATTCTCGAAGAACAATGGGTGCAAAGGGAATGACATCAAATCGATGGATCGGCGGATTGCTGTATCGATGGACCTGGTTGCCGATCGGCAGGGTTTTTCGCGCATTGCGGTAAAATATAGCTGTATTAATTCAAACCTAATCGGACAGTGACTGGTGATATAGCTGCGTCTGTCCGGTTAAATTCAGCCTAGAAATTTTTCATTCCAGGCCATTTTTCCATCGATGAGGGCCACCATGGGTGTACGCCCACAGCACATCTTGTCTTGATGCGTTCGCTGATTATCGAACCCTATTATGCGTTGCAGTACTTAATAAGCGCCTCGCGCATTGCTGCTCTCCATGGGGCAAACTTTGCGACAACCATCACTGCGTCGTTAAAATCGTCTGGATCTAACGCGGCGCCGTGATCACTAACAAGAGCCATTCGCTCCAGCTCCGGACAATCTTCGCTGATATCGATAAAAAATTTTTTTTCATTAGCCAGGAGATCGATGGCTGATTCAGATTCTGGATTGCTGCCCCCTCCCACCTCGTGCTGTGCTATCCATGAAAACCTCATTACCCCCTTGTCGGGAGTTGTCAAAAAAACATAGCCGTATGCCGCATAACAATTGCGAAAATCACCGCTGCTATGGGATAGTGTTAGCTCTGGGTCAATACTAACATGGTTAACATGTCCAGTTATAACCAGATTCGAAGCCAAAAATTGGTCCACAGTATAATTTTTCATCTCTACCTCCAAATAAACAATTGAAAAATCGGTCATTGAAAATATATAGTTATTATAATATTTAATTTATGAGTTCACAATAAATTAATATAAAATATATAGTATATCTCATTATTTTTAGCTTCGACCAAATCTTCAGTATTTCCCTAGGGAAATAGTTGTTTGAACCTGGCCTTGCCAACGACACAAGGGGACGGATAGAGACTATCTTAAATTGAATAGCGACTGTCGGGATTGGGTCGGTTTTGCTCTTTCAATTATGCCTGAGCAAGTTCGGCCACCTTCTGCCATTCATAGTACATATTCGAACGACTGTTATGGGTCACAAATTGCTCGCTTAACGTCCGCTCGATAGAGGGGTTAGAGCCTTTTAGCCGAAGCGATGGATCTTGCTACCTTCGCCAAGCTACCGATCCTCAACAAGCACTCAGGATGCGCTGTTGCTCTTGGAAATCTACGCTCACCGGGAGAAACGAGACGAAGGCGTGTGTTGAGGCATAGTACTTGACCTCCCCATGAACGAGCATCTTGTTCTTGACGGAGGGCCGACGCAGCAACGCGGCGCGAACGCCAGCGATGAGCTTGGCGGGGTTGGAAATCTCGACACACACACTTGTCTGAAACTGCTCCGCCAACTCCGCGCTGAGCATCGTGCTCAGGCAGAAGACAAATATGTCGTCCTCATTCGCCGTTGACTCGAACGAGTGAGGCAACAATCTCTTCTCTCCGGTTGCGGTAAGCGTAATTTCAAGCCCTCTCGGTGGCCGATAGAGCTTCGCTCCCTCGAACTTGTCCCCACGTACCTGCGCATCTTCGTAGTCACGGAAGTACGACAGTGCGCGGAACAAGATTGCTCCCTCACGAACGAAGGCGTCGACGTAATTTTCCGGAAGGTACTTGTAAAGGTATCCTAGTACGGGAAATGTCCAACGACGCATTCAGCGGCTTGTCCTCTGCAATGCTTTGTTATATTTATTTTTCAAGAGCTTGTTTTGCTTTTTTAGTTGTTGATGCACCTATGTATGATGGGGATAAAAGTTGAAAAATCACTTTGTTTTTTCGGAAATCATCAGGTTGAATCATTACTTTGCTAAAACCAAGCTTGTTTTTTTTATCAAAAATTAGATGGAACCACATTTCTGGAACGAGAAAGTTGTAATGTTTAAAATCATCAAGTTTATCTATAGGTAGTGATGAGCAAAACGCCTTAAATTCTTGCCCATAATTTAGGTTTACTATGAGGCTGAAATCACCTTTACACCTTCCTAAAAGATAGTGTTCAAGCATGCTAACCTCTTCTTGGCCAAGGAGATTTTCAATGAGGTAGAGCTGCCGAAGTACATACGAAGCAGAAAAATACTTTAAAGTCTCCGCTTTTTCATCATTAAAATATCCTAGGTCTTTTATCTGTTTATATTCAGAATAACTAACATCAGATTTTTCCTTCCTTAACTCTTCAAATAGCTGAGCATCGTCTGAAAAATAAAATTCATTTTTAAGCTCCGCTTTTTTCATGGCATTGATATCATGAAGGATCCTAGCAAATTTTGTTTCGTTTTTTGAAAGTATTTCCTCGCACTCCTTACAAAACAATTTATCCTGCCATTGTCTTTGAGTTACATCAATTTTTTTCTTTTTACTGTCAAGTATTAATAAGCCATTCAAGTTATTTGTCGTATCTTGATACCTACGCATATAACGGTAAATTAATTTTGGAATGACATGACTATCCTTTAATTCCCTTGTCTCCTTGCATAATTTACATTTTTCTAGTACGACACTTTTCATAAGTATAACGTGTTATTATTCTGGTCTGACTAACACACTCTTTATCACAGCTTATTGTCATGAATGATGCATCAAAGCTAGAGTTTCTAAGCAGTATATCCAACATTTTATGCATGATAAACTGACCTGGATAATACCACAGAGTAAGTATAGAGCGTCCGAAATAAGTCACTCAGCTGACATTTAAATAACAGACTCGAAAGACCGGTTAGGGTCGCTATGTATAGCTATCCATAGCGACCCCTATGTATAGTGCCCAACTATGTATAGCCGTAAATTGCTATCGGCGGCAAAGTCTGATTTCATTGAAATTTCTACCATCCCTCAACCAAGAAGCTTTACATAGTTTTGCTGGGGTTCTAAGGTGAAAATTCTTTCGCTTCAGAAAATCCAATGTACTTTGCCAACTACCACATATGCACGTACCTGCTTGAGCACCAATTGGCACCCTTAGTTGATGACTTCATGTTTCACTTGCTTGAATGTGGTCATGCATTTCACAGTTTAAAGTTATCATCCGGCTGGTAATGAATTGACGCAGTCCCTCCAAGCATTAAAAACTATGTATAGCACTCTACCAGTAATCGCTGTTAACACGTGGGGTGTACATCGAAATAAATCGCTTCTATACATAGTTGGGCACTATACATAGGGGTCGTAAGAGGCCGATCAGCTCACCGAATCGCGTCAATTCTGGATGGCCTGGAGCCAGGTTTTCATTTTCAATCAATGTGAGCCCGAAGAAATCGATTGCAAGCCCATGCGGATAAATGCAAGCTCAGTTGCAAATAATGTGAGTCCGACCGTGATTTCATTTGCAGTTATTTTGAGCCCAAAATCGCTTTAAATGCGAGCCCGACCGTTTTCAAATGCGAGCTGTTACAGTTAGCGCCGTGAGCAAAGAAAAGTCGGCTAATTAAGCTCGTGAGCAACTTTGATTGGGGGAACCTTCAACACACCGTCCACCACTTTTGAGAATATCTCTTTACGAAGCTCATCTATTGACGCCGAACTGGGGCCAGCGCATCGGCGTTGCATGTCGTCGTTTGCGACGAAGCCCGCTGAACTAACACCACCAAACACATTTTGAATTCTTGCGTTTTGGCAGCTGCGATATTCACCGCCAACCTTCCCGCGGATTACTTCGTCATAGATCGTCTTGCTGTCTGCGACTGCAGAAACCACATAGCCGTACTCAATCTCTGCGCCCCCAGATACGACATCATATAGATACGAAGCATTGCTTGGCATCAGGAGTGCAGCGCTTAGAAGATTAACCTCGTGCTGTGCATAGGTGATGGTTTGTGATCGTTCAGGCAATGTTTTCTCATCGTTGCGCAACCGTTCGATAACCAATGTAGTTATCTTAGGGCCGGCAGATGGAACCCATTCAACTCCACGGATTCTGCTACGCAATGTCTGAAGAAGGTCCTCACTGAGTAAGCGATCTCCATTCTTGACTTGCAAGAAAACGCGCGAAGTTATTTCTTCCTTTCTGGCTGCGGCAAACTTTGGAAATACTTTCGCTACTGCATCAAGTTCATCGCGTCGAATATTCATTGAAGGAAACAGGGATTCAATTCTTTTCCCTTCCACAGAATCTATTCCGATCCGTTGGACGTACTCAACCAAGGCTGAAACTGGCCGACTTCCAGAGCTATTGCCTTGAAGACTCTTGATTGAGCGATTGACTATGATCTGCTGGTGCGCAGGGGATTTGAGCTCAGGGAAAAGATCGATTTTGTCACCAAGATCAAAGGAGATTGAGCCGGTGGTGTTGCCATTGGTGACCACTTTCATTAGTTTTGTGAAAAGATCGCGTATTTGATCTTCGGGAAGAATTCCAGCGGATTTAACAGTTGATAGCTTTTCGAATGCAGCCGCCGCTTGATATGCGCTCGAAACTTCAACAATCGATTTTTCCAGATATGCCAAGTAGTAGTCTCGACCCTTTGGATAGCTGGCGAACAACTCCTTGATCTTTGCATCGCCTGTTGGTCGAGTAAGGGCGACATCGATTTGATTGGCTGCGTTTGTGCTGTCACCATCCGAAATTGCTGATCTTGCTTTGCTTGTATGGTATGTCGCTTGGTCTTCGCGACTTTTCGGATAAGTGGCGCATGCGGACAAAAGCATGGACAAACTGAGAATTGTTGCAGTGGCTAGGAATTTCATTTCTTTGATACCTCCTGATGTGTCAACACTTTTCCGGACACATGGTTAAGCAGCTTTTTGCTGCAATTCATAGTCAACGGGCGACAAATAGCCATTGGCGGAATGAAGTCGCTCGCGGTTGTAAAACACTTCGATATATTCGAACACCGCCTGTTTAGCCTCAGATCGGGTTTGATAGGTCTGATGGTGTATAAGCTCGGTTTTTAGGCTGTGAAAGAAGCTTTCCGAAACGGCGTTATCCCAGCAATTGCCCTTACGACTCATGCTCTGCCGGATGCCATGCAGCGTTAACAGCGCCCGATGACTTTCCGACGCATATTGGCTGCCTCGATCGGTATGCCACATAAGTCCCTTCTCAGGCTTTCGCTTCCAAACTGCCATCAATAATGCGTCGTTCACCAGTTTAGTCCGCATATGCTCGGCCATTGACCAGCCAACAACTTGCCGGGAATAGAGATCAATCACCACAGCCAAATACAGCCAGCCTTCCTGAGTATGAATATAGGTGATGTCGCCGGCATAGACCTGATTGGGTCGATCCACGTTAAACTGCCGATCCAGATGGTTAGGCACAATCCGCTGATCATGCTTGGAGTTCGTCGTGGCTTTGAATTTGCGCTTGGTTTTGCAGGCTAACCCAGCTTCTCGCATTAGACGACCTATTCGTCGACGACTGACCGTCCGATCTCGGCCTAATAATGCGGCCTTGAGGCGGCGAGTCCCGTAGGTTGCCCGACTTTTATTGAATTCGCTTTGCAGAATAACCGTAAGATCGGCATCGTCTTTTTCATCCGGGGTGGGGACGCGATGCAACCAATCATAATAGGCGCTTCGCGATACCTGCAGGAAACGACACATCGAGCCCACCGTAAATTCCGTTGCATGCTGTTTGATCCAGGCGTACTTCACCGTTGGTCCTTGGCAAAGTACGCTGCCGCCTTTTTTAATAAATCGCGCTCCTCGGTCAGGCGGGCGACTTCTTTCTTGAGGCGTTTGAGTTCGTCGTAAAGATGCTCGTCGCTTCGTACCGTTTTATCGTTCTCTTTAGGGCGGCTGTATTTGCCGATCCAGGTGTGCAAGGTATTGACGTTAATACCGAGATCTTTGGCTACCTGAGTGATGGGTTTATCCGATTCATTCGCCAACTTGACGGCTGAGGCTCTGAATTCGGCTGTATAGATATTGGGTTTTTCTGGGGTCATTTGGTCTCACTCCTTTTTGAGGATATTTTAAAGAGTGTGTCCGGATTAGTGTAGCCACATCATCCCTATGCTGAAGTAGTAGGCGCTAACGTTAAGTGGACATATATCCACAGTGCGTATCATGGCTAAGCGCTGCACTATATAATCATGAATAGCAACCGTTTTATGCAGACGAAAAATACACTGCCAAAAAATTTTGATCAAGTCCGCGCCCAGATTCGAATCAATCACAATTGGCGCATTGTAACATTCATGCCGAGTAGACTCATTTAGCCCGTATTAAGCGCACTTTCGGTCACCAAGGGTTTTCAGCTGTTTCGGCGTAGAAAAGCATTCCTCAGGTCTTGAATTTTGCATTGTAAGCGCTTATCAATAAGTCAGCAGGTATATTGATTTGTACTAATGGCGTGTTTATTGACGTCAACCTAACTTAATACATGCGAACTTTTTGCAAGGCGCTTATAGCTTTGGTTTAAATGATTATGCAAAATTCAAGACCCCTTATTCCCTTCAGTATTTTGCCGTCAGATAAGTCAATCATCACCCTGTGACGTTCACAGCCGACGTCGATGGCGACACGTATTTACGGGAACCTCGAAAAACCGAGCATTATGAGATAACCTGAGTTCGGTTTAAGCGTTTACGACAAAAGGCAGTAAATCAGCGTCCCTCAAATTAAGCGCAGGCTTTTTTTCTTGGTACGAGTAAGCGACTAAGCACGCCACGATATTCGCCAAGTAATTGGGCAAAGAACGATGACGGGAATGCTCAAGATCAAAAATGCTTTTTAGCTGGTCATTGATGGTCTCGATGATGCTGCGTTTACTCAACAGCACTTTATCAAATGCGTCAATATCTTGATTTTTCATATTTTTCTTCAAGGTCGTCACCAATTTAATATTGCGCTCCGCCAATTGCCCGGCCAGCTTTTTGGAAATATAACCGCGGTCGCCAAACAGCTTGCCAACCAATGACTTGGCCAGTGTCAGCACCCGTTTTCGGTCATCGACATTGCCCGGCGTCACGCAAAAAGACAGGATTTCACCTTGGTCGTTGACGACCAGGTGTAACTTGAAACCATAAAACCAGCCTGTGGAAGACTTGCCACGCCCAGCTTGCTCTTTAAAGGTCTTATGGCGAGGAATGCGGATGTTTTTACAAACGGCTAACGGCGTGGAGTCAATAAAAGCAATGCCTTGCGAGCTGCCGCAGCGACTGTGAATAAAAGCCGTCAGCGGCACTAACAGTTTCGGCAAGACCTCAATAAACCGATTGTAACTCAGCAAGTTAGGAAATGCTGACCGCCAATATGCCTGTACCAGCCTTTGATAAAACCACTTGAAAGTCCGGTAACCCGATTGCTGATACCAAAATGCAGAGCATTTTGCTGTAGCCCATACGCGGCGCTCGGTTGCGTTTTTTCTCGCCTTGGGTGAGTTGCTGCTTTTGCCATTCAGGGATAAACGTCAGGCAAAAATCATCTACATCACAGTAAATTTGTGTTAATTTCATAGCAGGCAGGTTTTGGGATGGAGAATGTTGTGTCGAAACTCTATTTTCCTTGATATTTCAAAAGCCTGCCTGCTTTTTCATCCCGAATTCAGGTTACCATAATCCGGTAAAAACAAAAACAACAAGTTCTTCGTGATCGCCGCAGTCGTATGACCATATCCCTTGAGCGGCTTGTGCATCCGATAGCAACACCTTTTTGGTGTGTGTATCCCAATAGCCAGGACTCTTTACATAGCGAGGGACCAGCCACTGGCATTCCTGCATGTCGGCGACGCGACTAAAGTAGTCGTCTTCGGATTCACCATCAAGCGCTGGGTTGTCTGCGATGGCCTTGTCGCGAGCCTTAATATCATTGGCGCCGAAGTATTGGTTACGACTGCCACTTTCTGCGGATGTGGCAAGGTATGTGCGATAGCGAGCGGTCATATATCGAGAAATGCTCAGGGAATCTGGGGTTAGGCATTTATCCTGATCCCACTCCCCCAACTCATCCTTGTACTCATCAAGATGTAATTCCAACCATTTTTTGTCTCTGCGCTGCGCCGGGATCAGGATGCCACGCTCCTGCTCAATTAATTTAATCGTAAAGATAAATTTTTTTTCACTATCAATTACGCCGCAAAGAGTATATTTGCCTGTTGATATTTCATACTCATTTGGACCACCAGGCATAACACGAATATCGTTGAGATAGCAGTCCGATTCGAATTCTTTGCGTGACGCAGCAATCGCGTCAGTCAGATCTACTGAACATACGTTGTCGTATAACATATCATATAACATTATTTTATCTCCACAGATTGGTCTTTCTTAAAAGAAAAAGATACATTAGCTGGCCGTGTATCTACTCGCTTAAATGCGAATTAAGAGCATAATGCCAGCTCACAGGCCCGCTAAACTATTGAAAAAGATACAAATCCACCTCAATAGCAGAACCGGACTCCAATGAACTAGCAGGATCAATTAATAACGCTTTATCTCTACGTCGCTGATGAGTTTGCGCCTTTACTGGAGCAGATCCAGCAGGAATAAGCATGTAGTCACTCAACGCAGGCTTGGCTTATCGACTCGTTCCCCGCCGCGCTGGCTCTGGTAGCAGCGAGCGTTCTATCTAGACTGTAACCTAGGCCCGTATTCAGTACAGCTGGCAGGCCGCCCTTTAATATACAGTGAGTTTCAGGAAAAAATATCAATTGTTTTTAACCTACTCAAACTCCTCATTCCTAAATTTCAGAGCATTGCAGTTTTCCTTGATGGTACGCTGAATATCAAGGCGCGGCGGTGGGTCTTAGAGCGCCCCCACCGCTGGATGAATCGATTCCGCCGGATTCTGATCTGCAGGGAAAAACAGGCCGTACTTATCTGGCATGCTCCACTTAGCCTGCGGCATTATCACCTGGCGCGCAACCGGTCTACAGGGATAGGCCTTAAGGTTCTTTTCACCCCATTTCCAGTTCGTGCGATCCAGCGTCAGATAAAATGACTTCTTGCGAAAATCAAACAGGCGCATGATCAAATGCGCCATCGCGTAATAATCAAACACGACTTCCTGAAAAAGTCGCTGCAACCGCCGATAGCGGGATTTCGGGGCAGCCGGGCTCGTAAATGCCAAGGCCAGTTGGGTCAGTTTGATGCGTTTCAACCGCACCAAGGCCAATAGCATCCCGATAAAACAATCCATTCGGCAATTACCCCAGCCCAAATGTCCTTTTAGAATCTCAGTCCATCGCTCAATTCCATTTCGCCTCCTGTTCGGTCGCAAGAAAGTGAAATCGATTAGCGATGGACTTTCAAGCCCTTTTTTTCTTCTCTTTTTTAAATCAAGGTGTTAAATTTTTTTGTTGTGTACAGAGACGTATTATAAAAACTTTTATTACGGTACTTCATCGGCAGTGATCGGTGCATTAAGCTGAAACATTGCTCTTTTCAAAATCTCATTCAACTGTTCTCTAACTTCGCCTTCGAAAAGCAATATCCTAATAACCCCAACTATCCCAAACAAAAACATACCCAGGAAACCGATAGCAACGCCAACGCCACCGCCACCGCCAAAATTATTAAAAATAATAGTTCCGCCTACCCACCCAGCAATCCAGGTTCGCAATAATCCATAAAACCAAAAATCTGAGTTGTACTTACCAGCCATCTTTGCAAGTTGGTCGGTATTATGCTGCCAATATAGATTGGCGTCATGATTAATTATCCCAACCCACAACTCGTTTTCAGGCTTGGATAATTTTCGACTAAAAATCAAAGAAACTTGATTTCCTTCTGCTAGCAATAAATTTGATTTAGAAACTCGAAGGGGCAGCTTTTTACCGTCATCGGTATGTACCCAAAATTCTATATCCGTGTAATTTTCGGTAGAAATGTTTTTAGTCGTAATAGAGCCATAGCCATTTATTATTGCACCGCGAGTACCTCCACCCGATATTTCTATATACTCTTTTCTAACAATATCGTGTACCGTGCCAGCGACGGCATTGAAAGAAAACTTCCCCTTCGAAAAGGTTTCGACACCCAAATCCATTTCAATCCCCTTATAAATTATATTAAATTTAAAAAAATAATCACAGCAGTTTTAAGTGAAAACCTAGTCTGTACCAGATAAATTATAATTTTCACGAGCAATTCACAGCTATCTCAACTTAGTCGCAGATTTTTTCTAGAAACTATAACATTTCAATTTTTTAGTAAAAGATACTTATCGAACGCCAACTCGATAGCTCTATTTCACTTTAAGAAAAGTTAGGATAGCCTTTCGAATATTGTTTTCCTTCCTATTGCAGAAATAAACCGGTATAAATATAAATCACCATCGCATTCTATGAGTAATAGCTGGCCTTGCCACCCCTTTAGCAACAAGAGGAATACAAAAGCCTAGCAGCACAATCATGCCCACTCCCATCACTATCCCTGCAATCAGAAACCATTTAAAAATAAACCAAGCAGCTTGTGTTTTTGTTATCTCAGGGAAGCTAGCGTGCATCTTCCTCCAAACCCAAAAAACGACGAGAGGTGCTAACCAATACCCTCCATAGAGAAAATAGGCGAAGAGGAAAAAAAGGGCTTTGCCGGATGAACCTGTCATTTCTTCAGGCAGATAGGGGATGATCCACCGCCATAACTCAGCGACATGCCCAAAATACCAATGATACAGTGGGCTATGCTGCCAGGGCTCTTCTCCTGCACAGCCTATTTCATTAAAGATACAAATAATTGTTTCCATCGCGATTCCTTATATTAATGTCGTAGTGTAGTGGGAGGCGACTAGCCCTAAGTCAGAATGATGGACTACTCCTTATCATGGCCCTATAGGCTGCAATAGCCGGCCGCTGCGCGGGTCTATGCGGCGGGCATAATGGCTAATTAGCGCGGCCATACCCCGGATTTCCTCGTTGCCGCCTACCAGCCCGACGGACAAATGCCCGCCGTTCGCCCCCACGGTCAAGCGCGCAGGCGGCATGCCGTTTTTTTCCACCTGCCACTGGATCGATGATTCCAATTCAAGCACCAGATGGGACCAACCAAGCCCCAGGCCGTAGACGGAGATGCCCGGCCTATCTCTGCCCTCTTCTTGCGCCTTCCCTGGCCTGGCATGATCGATGCAGCGGCATGATACCCAGCCGTTTACCAGCCCAAGACGGCCCACGGCACCACAAACTTCACAGATTGTGCCAGACAGCGTCCCAGCCATCGATACCACCCCGCGGCAATAGGAATCGCCGCCGACATAGTAAAAGCGCAGGCTGCCGAATTTTTCTTTGACCTGTACTGCCTTCATTTCCGGACATTGCGCTGATACCAGCAGGGAAATACTATCGAGCAACGGATACCATCCGTCGCCACACGCAAACCCCCAGCTCATCAGGGTTTGCTGGGAACCACCAGTGCGGTCGCGGTACAGGAACGGGTAGGACTGGCAGAGCTTTTGATCAAGTTCTTTGTTCATATTCTTCGCTCAGCATAATGGCGGTGATTTACCGGCCAAACAACCATTAGTTTTTACACAAAGCCAATGCTGCACTTATCCATGGTCGTCATGGCCAGCCTGCTGGCCATGACATCCTCTGCATTCAAGTAGCACCGGCTATGGTAGGCCGCATTCCCCAAGGCGCCTTCGATGATTTTCCGGACCTGACGAGGTTTAAATTTCGTAATTTCAGCCAGTGTTTCCGGCGATAACGCCGGCCCGAACTGGTCGAGCAGGCCGTAGCGTTCCACCAGCCGCCGGTATTGATTCTGGGCGATAGACTGCATCTGTTCTGCCGAAGGGGCCTCGATCTCAAAAACGACAAATCGGTCGAGTATCGGTTTGTCTATTTCACCCATCGTATTGCCCGTAGCCGCCCAGATAACATGCGAGGCATCGAATGGCAGAGTCGGCACCGACAGATCCCGGAACTGTTTTGCCTGCCTTGGCTCCAGTAACTGGTGCAGGGCCGACAGCGGGTTGTACGCATTGTCTTTTCTGGCCTTGTCGACCTCATCAAGGAGAATGATCGGGTTAGCCACCTGCCCGAGTGTCAGCACATTGAACAAGGTGCCCGTCTGGGTATTACCCCAATAGGCCTCGGACCCGGTTAGCGCAGACCCGGTCTGGGCGGCCGACATATCAATGACTTCCAGAGTGCCCTTCACGTCATGGGCCAGCGTCAGGAGAAACTCGGTTTTCCCGATGCCAGGCGGCCCCATCAGCAAAAAAGGCGGCAACGCTAAAGCCCGATCCTTCAGCGCCGACAGCGCCATCTGACGACTGATAAAGGCGATCACCGCCGAGAAATTCGGAAACAGATGCGACAGCTCTTCACAATACTCCCGCCACCCTTCGGGCTGGAGAGCCAGACGTTTGTCAGGCCCGGCTTGTTCCAACTTCCTGACCAAGCCCTTGATCTGTTTTTCCCGATCCTTGTTCGCCCCTTCCTGCTCGGCCTTCAAGGCCCCCATATCCGTCAGACTGAACACGCGTACTGTCGGTGGCAGACTGGCTTCTTCCCCGTCTTCTACGGCCACCCTATCCTCAGATTCCGCCTCGGCGAAGGCTTGCACCGTCTCGTCCTCTTCCCATTCCTCATCGCCAATGTCGATATCCTCAAACTCGTCTTGCCCGCCCTCCTCTTCCGCGCTCGAATGCGTAATCGGCAACCCCACCTCGAACGGCTTGTCTGCTTCTTCCTGAGCCAGCTCCAAGAACCGCTCGGCCTCCTGATCTCGTTGCCACCGGTAGTGTGCGCAGGCCAGGCAGAGCAGCACGGTTCGGTTGCCGATTGAGTTTTTAGCAGGAGGCAGAAAGGGATAATCGCCGGATTCACAATGACTCAGCTCACCGCCGCAGCACCGGCAAGCCAGGGAAGCCTCGTTCACTGCCTTCAGTACAAAATGGTCGATCGCGTTGCGCTGGGCCGCCAGCTGAGTTTTCGGTTCGATAAAGACAGCCAGCCTGCCCCGGTAGTCATCCCCTTTAATAGCCTCCTCGGCAATATAGAGGAAATCGATCTCAGGATGAGGACCCAAAATGATTTGCAGTTGCTTGAGCAAATTACCCACGACTCCCGCTAACCCGCCGGAGATATCAATTTGCCAGGATACGAGCCAGGGAAATTGGCTGCGCAAATCTTCCAGTGCAGCTTGGGTGTCAATGACTCGATCTATTAATGGGCGTTGAGCGTGCATTTCTTTCTCCATCTTGTCCGGATGCTGGACATCTTACACTGAAACAGGTTTTCTGCAAACAGTTTTTCATTTTTAGAGAGCGCTAAATTAAATCAAGTAAAAGCTCGCTGAGCGGAAGCGGCATAAGGGCTGGGTTGGAAGGAATTTTTTTGAGGACGCGCATGGTCTTGGCATCCGCCCCAATCGCGCCCCAGGGCTCAGGATAAATGACCTTTGGCCCGGCAGCGGTTTCGGAGACGGGCTCGGCAGAGGTGATCAGCCAAACTCTTTCCTTTTTGAACGGGGCAAGGCGGCGTCCAACCTGGTCGAAAACCACTAGCGCAGCATCGATGACTGCCTGCTCTTTGAGAACGAGGAGAATGGCATCGTAACCACGGCGCTTCTTGCGCTCGCTGATGTTGTTGAAAACTCTCAACTCAACGTCTTTCTCGTACCCCAGGGCGACAGGGTCTGTTGTTTCGAGCCAACCCAGCACTTTCTGGATAAAGGCAATGCGGTGCTTGTTTTCGTCTGCCTCGCTCAACACGGGGCGCTTCACGCCGCGTCCTCTTGCGGTCTGGCCGGGCGGCATCGCCTCACGGTAAATTTGCCAGGTTTTCAACAATTGAGGACGGCTGATTTTTTTTTGATAAAGATCGACAGCCAGCGCATTGAAATCCGCCTTAGTCGCAACCCGGTTGATTTTCTCCAGCAGTTCAATCGAATCAGCATTGATGCCATCCGGAATATCCAACGGTGATTTGACCTTCGCCCACTCGTCGTCTTGCAACTCGACCGCAAAATGGCCGGCGCGCAAGTAACGCCAGAGCGCGGAGATTTTGATGCCGTCAGTAGCTGCGCGTTTTTTCAGCCAGTCGCTAAAACTGGAAGATTTCTGTTCCTGCCATAGATTTTTATCCCGGCTGTCCATCAGAAATTTAGCCTCCTGGCGCCAGTCAAAATTTCTCAATTTAGCCATGCCGAGCCTTTAGTACGAAAAGAGAGAAAAGTTACTGCCATCAGGACTATCAACTGTAGCCCCATAGAATGATTGTGTATCAAAGTCATTATAATGAGTGGAATTTAGTGTTGGATTCGGCCAATAGTCAGAGTCTACGGATTCAAGGATGGCCGATTCCCCGGCACAGAGTCCACTATCGGAAATATAAGGCACAATCGCTTTCCCCATGCCCAGTCCCTTCCCTGCTCTCTTTCTTTGAAAAATAGTTCCGTCTAAGGAAGGAGTCCCCTCCGGGCCAAGTCCGAGCAGCTGGATCGGGTTTGGTCAGTCAAAAGAGGGGTTAAGAGGTATTTTACCGAAGGCGGTGACGGATTCAGAGTTTTCGTTGATAGCGGCTTTATCCGCTAACTCTGTCTTCGGGAGTTTTTCACATTTTCATCCTGTGCGCGTGTTGGTTCGCGCGATGGCTGTTGAGCTGCCGAACCCGTGCCACCTCTTCGGGATTCGCGATCACTTTCAGGCCGCCATTCCCGGCAGCACGGCGGCCATAATGCGCGGTTGCGGTTTCAGTGCTGCGATGCCCCATCAAAGCCGCGATCTGCTCCAGTGCCAAGCCGCTGTATTTTGCGTTCGCCGAAAACTGATGGCGGGCCGAGTAAAGGCTGATGAAGCGCTGCCGTTTCGGCCATAATGCCCGGGTAGCTTGATACAGGAAGCTACGGCAGTGGTGGTAATACTGTTCGAATCCGGAGCGTCCATGCTGCTCCGGATCGAGTTTAACCTGCTCCACATTGGTCACGTGCTGCTTGAGAATGGCCAATTCCTCGGGCGCGAAGGTTGAAAGGTGTATCTGACGGGTTTTGCCATGCGCACGATGACGGGTCGCTTTCGCATTCTGGACCACCAAGACATTGTCTTCTGTGAGAACGGCCGTTTCCCATTCACAGGGCCGCAGCCCCGTCCACAGTCCCGCCATCAGCCAGGTCAGGGTCGCAACCCCATGACGGGAAGGATGTCTCTCTACATAATGGATTAAACGCAGCAAATCCTCGTCACTGAGCTTTTTTTGTTTTTGCGCCGAGGTCTTGCGCTCCTTGGACCGGCCCTCGGGGGGAGCACTGTGCTGCAAGCGGGCCACCGCGTCGACTAACGCTTCGTGGCTCTCTCCACCTGCATCCATATCTTGGGTAAACCAAAAAATCAGCGCGGCACGGTACTGACGCCAGGTCGATTTGCTGTAAATATCACGGCGCTCGATCAACCACTCTACAATTTGCACGGCAGGCAAAGGCGCCTGTCCACATGCCGTTTCAGCCTGGCGGATCAGTTGCAGGGCCCGGATTTTATAGCGCTCTTGCGTGCTCTTGGTTTGCATCAGATGGCCTACTCCCTATGTTACTGAAGAAAAATCATGCCCTGCCTGAGGGGCAACCTTGACAGAGATCTCGGGGTTTTATTTTTGCTATGGTTCCAGTTTGGACTCTCTGCATAGAGACTGGCCGACCTAATGGCACCACCCCATGAATCACCTTACAAACGGTGAGCCACGGTTTGAAGCCGTTTAAAACTGTTTAAAACGGCTTCAACCTGTTTTAAACCAGCCCGTCACCTCATCTATTTGAGCGGTCTTTAAGGGAGGCCTTGAGCTGTTGTTTCAGCGCTTCGACCTCCGCGTTCAACCGATTTAGTGCCAAATACTCCTCCATTATTACTTCGATCCGCGTACGCTGTTGCTCGCTCAGCCCTTCGAATAAGTTCGCTATGTTTTCCCATTGCGGCATCATCACCGCGGATTCAACTCGAAGCGGCGCATTCATGTTACCGCCCCCCTCCCCGCTAAACAGCCAATCCAAGTTCACTTTCTGTGAAATTGCAAGTTCGATCACTTTTTCAAACGGGATGGAGCTTCTTTTCTTCAGATTCGCGTAGGCACTGGTAGAAAGCCCCAGACTTTCTGCCAGTTTCCCATCACTATTGACGCCCAGGGCGGCCTTCAGGCGCGTCATGACCGCCTCAAAGGCGCATTCACGATTCATGATCTATCATAACAATAAATTAACATTTTGTGATTTTTTTTCTTCACATAGTGTAAACAATTAAGGCTAGCCTGACCATTTTTTGTTAATCCTGACGCAGGCGTTACTGCTTCCCTTTTAAGCCCCCATTAAATAACAAAATGTGAAAAATATTCAGTAGAACCCGCATTAATTGATCACGTTTTATGAATCATTGTGCTATGATTTATACATATCGTGAATAATTAGAACACAAACTGTTAACTTCCAAGGTGAACAATGAACAGACACACCCCCCTTCCTGGCGTCAACAAAACCCGAAGCTCTCGCCGAAAGTACGGGGATTGCTTAGCGCTCGTTACCCATAATCAGGCGCGTATCCAGCAAATGCGGGATCTCGGCCTTTGCTGGGATGAGATTGCCCAGCACCTAAAAATGAGCACCACCTCGCTACGCCAAGCCCTACATCAGCTCGAGAAACTGGAATCACCAGCGGAAAAGGCTCCTCATATCACGCTAGCCCAGCCTCAAGAGAAAGTTTCCAGCACGCCCGTTCCCAGCGAGAGTTTTAAGCGGTGGATACGAGACAAACGCTAGGATTGGTCACTTTATGAAGCTCATCAATGACCTTGAAGCGACTACGGATTCCCCTGTGGACATCCTGTTCGAGGACTCCGCCTCGCCTTTAAACAAGCTATTGAAGGAGAGCAATCCCAAACCACGCGAGATCGATCGTGTTGCGGCCCATCTGTCCGAAATCCTGGAAGCCCGGCAGCGAAAAATCACCTGGAACGCGATTGCGGAGGCTCTGCAGATGAACCGGTGCACGTTAATCAATGCGGTTAAAACCTTAACGGCACCACCGACTGACAAGCGAAGACCTGGGCCTGGACTGGCACAGAGATTGGCCACGGTGTCTCCACGGCATGCCGTAGCCCCCGAGACTAACGCTTTCCTACCGCAACAAGCCGGGCAAGGCTCACCACTACAGCATGCTCCACCCAGCCCTGCTCATGAAGAAACTCGGCTTACTCCTTCCTCCGGCTCAGTCGGCATTACCCCATTGGGAAGAGCCAGAATCGAAAAATTTAACCTTTAACTTATATTTTCTAGGAAAAGCCTATGACCAAGCAAAAAGACGATAACCCTACCCTTCTCTCATCCTCTATGACAGGTTCATTGCACAAGACTCTGACGGTCAGTGGCGGCAATAAAGGCGGAGTGGGTAAATCCCTGGTCGCGACCACGATGGCCAGCCTGTTACTGGCACGCGGGGAAGCGGTCACCTTGATCGAAGCCGACCAGACCAATCCGGATATTGCCCGGCGCTTTGCGCACCATGCGCCCGTGCTCCTGGCCGATGTCAGCGACCGCGACGGCTGGATCGCCCTCCTGGATGCGCTGGAGACGGTCACCACACCGCATATCGTGATGTCGCTTCCGGCCGGCACGAACGAAATAGAAGCAATTCAGAATTTGCTGATGCGCACATTGGCCACACTGGATATCGAGTTACATCTTCTCTTTTCGCTTTCGCGCCAACATGACTCCATGGAATTGATCGGCAAAAGTCTGACTCAGGGCCTTGCCTCGTTTGCGCAGCGCGGTGTGGCGCTCAAGAATGGCTTTTTTGGGCGCGAGGAGCAGTTTGACCGCTGGAACACCTCAAAGCAGCGCCAAAACTGGTTAAAGCAGGGATTTACGGAAACCTATCTGCCGGAGCTGAATCATCGCATCGTGGATTTTTTAGAGTCCCATCCCCAGCCTTTACATCATCTGGCCTCCGCCGGTCTGACGACGGCCCTGCGCCTGGACTTGGAAGACTGGTTGACGGCGGCGCAAAGGAGCCTGATACCCCTCGGGAAAGAAAGTACGGCGCAGCAGGAGGTGGCATGAATACCTCGCCGCAAGCTCCCTTACTCAAAACCAAACTGGATTCGATGTTAAGTAGGGCCGCTACAGGCCCTACTGCAGCCATCCAATCCGCGCCGCCAAGCCCATCAACCTTGCAGGCTGAGACTCAATCCAGTCAAACAACCAAACCGGAAGCCCGAGGTCCGGCAGGAGTCAGAGCTTCATCGCGCCGGGACCAGTTCATGGACAAACTTCCCGCAGCGCAGCAGGTGGAGATCCTGAGATGGGCCGAGCAACACCAGATCAAACCGGATGAAACGCTCTGGCTCCTAGTGGACTTAATGGGCTACACCAAATTCATGACTGAGACCCTGCCGAGCCGGATGCATGCGGCGGGCCAGCAAGCGGTCGACGCCATCGCACAGCAACGGCGTGCTGAAGCCGATGCGTTTTCCGTGAACACGCAAAAAGCACTCAGACACATGCTGACGGAGATTACTACGCAAGTGGCTGTTGCCTCAGAGAATATCACCGACGTGAAATTGCGAAAAAAATTATGGAGCCACGGCTTATTTGTGGCGGCCGGAATCTCGACGCTAGCAGCGATGTGTTTTGTGTTCGGCTTCACTTTCGCTAGCGTTCATCTGCCCTGGATCGAGAATTATAGCCAAAATGTAGGAATTCGAGTCGTGCAAGTCATTTTAGGGGTGCCGGTCGGTTATGTTATTGTGCCGATGATTCTGACAGCGGCCGCAATCGTACTAATGGAGGAGGTAACGCAATGGCGCAAACAACGACACGGCTGATAGGCGCAAACTCATATAGGGTAGAGAAAAACGTCATTTAGATTAAAATCAATATGAAACTCTGAACTGATCTGAAGTTTCAGAAATTTATTTGGACTAAGCCCGACATTGGCAATCTTAAGGAAGCTATGAATAAGGATTTTATCAAAATAACTTCAGCTTCTCGTTCCCAAGCTCCAGCTTTGGGAACGCGGCGAGGGACGCCCCAGCTTCCCGCACTATATCGGGAAGTTATTGTTGCCGAAGTCCTTAGGCTCCGGAACAAAATAAACCTACCATAAATGTGGAGAAAAACCATCTCCGATCGCAATCAAAACATCAAGAATGGAAGAGTTATTTTGTTACAATGCCTTAGTTGTGTAGATACCTATGCCCAATAACCTCGGGGTCGGCGGACAGCAGCGTATTAGGCCTGCCAGCGTCCGTTCAAATCCCTCCTCGACAAAGCCCCCTGGCGGATCTTCTCGACCATGTTGATCCGGCAAGCGTAGGCATCCGCAATCTGCTGGCCTGTCCAACCCGAACCATTTGTAGCGGCCTTGTGCAGAATCTGCGCATGTCGGACTTTTTGCCCGGTGCCTTGCAGTTTCTTGATCACCTCTTGTGTTATTCCAATCAATACAGCAGCACAAAACAGAATATGCCTGTTGACAAATATCGAAACTTCTTTTCTAAGACTTTCCCATGAGAAAAAAACTGATTTACTGAGCAAACTCTATTTAGTGACCAACTTAATATTTTTGTTCATTCGGTGAGACCAGTTATCTATTGTTTTAGAGTGAAAATTGCTTTAAACGTGTTGTTTTGTTTATTTTATGAGCCTTTTTTCAATCTGTAGTGAAATGAATCAATCCTAAAACCTGCAGGACTGGAGCCGGTTGACTCAGGTTGATGGCGAATTTTGACATACCGGCATTTTCTAACAAGCAGTCGGGGGATGGCAAGGGCGTGAACGGTTACTTTCGATGGCGTCAACGAAAAAATCAATGAATTGCAACCGATGTGCTGCCTGTTCCGCCGAGATGTGCACAACGAGATGGCTTAAGCAACAAGGAATTAATGTCTGTAAATTCAAAAAGTTACTTTTGTATACATAGTAAATTAAACAGGATTTTCCTTGATTATCCTGTAAATGAGCGACTTAGACTTACCTACAATCACCTTGATTTCTTTCACAGATTTTCCTTGTTGATGAAGCCCCAAAATTTGCTCACTAGTCTCAGTTTTTTTTCTTCCATCTCCGCATCGATCCTCATAAAAAAACCAGATCTCGGCGATTTCAAGGATTTTTTTTATCCAAAAAGGGTGATTGGTTGTTTCGTGCTTTTCTTCTAACCCATGAAATAGAGCTGCAACGAATTGTGACCAACTTTCGGCTTCCTTATAGCCAGTACGGCTAATAGCTGCCGTTACGAATGGTAGTTGTGACTCAATCGAGTCAATCCAAATATCTTTTAATTCTGTCCACTCCTCAGTAATGGTTCGCCGAAAAAAATCAAACTCTTGCATGTCACGAATTATGTAAGCACTTTGATAATCCGCTTCCCTAGTATCGCTAGTCGTTTCCAGAAAAACTGGGTCATCCCCTAGCTGTGTACGCATCGTTTGATAGCGCTTAAATTGTTTTTTTGCATCTGGTGGCAGTTTCTCTCTTATCCGTTCTGCGCGGCCTTGCTCGGTATTGTTTTGAGACGCATGAACGCGGCAGTACATGAGCGACTTATCCTTTCGACGAAAGCAGCATTTACACCAGTAGAGAGGTAACTGACCTGCCTGTTTCAGTTGTGGTTTAAAACTTTTCGCATTGTTGAGGATGGACAACACTTCCCACAACAGTTGAAGCGACTCAAGGGTTGTTTTGATATTTAACCTCTGGGCTTGATTATCATTTTCAATACCCTTGAGTTGATCATATAATAAAATTTTTTCGTAATAACTGATGGCGCTCTTAAGTTTTTTTAATTGATCAGCTAACGATTCTGATTTCAATAGACCATCCCGTAATGGCCACAAACCGGCTTTGGATAATATTAACTGCATATAGCTACAATCCGTTATTTGTGATAAAGCCGGATCGAGATTATCGCAAAAAATATTCATTATATTTTTACGATTGAAAGATTTTTTATTTGTGCCTTTCGATAGTTTTCCATTGGCTATACAAACTTCATCACCATTATCCTCAAGGGCACGAGTAAATCCATGAATACCTCTAATAATATTATTATCAACGCCCACGCCGCAAAAATATTCGATAGAATCGCGGCTTTGCCGAATAATTTCATTAATTGTAGCCTGTGTCTCCTCTGATATATTACGTCTGGCGTTTTTTTCTGCTGACTGCTCCATCATCCGTCTGACCCTGATTTCAAAAAAGCAAATTTTATCGCATAAACCCTTAATGGAAAGTTAGTTGATGCGGTGAACACTCCACCCCGATTTCATCATTGCTAGAGGTGGTGCCGAAAAATTGAACAGGCTGTTAAGTGGAACACCTGCTACCTTTGAATGTCCAGAAGGACGTTAAAAACGGAGCAGAAGATGTCACTCAAAACGAGAAGAAAACACTCACCGGCTTTCAAAGCCAAAGTCGCCATGGCGGCGCTGGCAGGTGATAAAACCCTGGCGCAACTGGCTCAGGAATTTGAAGTTCACCCAAACCAGATTACCGACTGGAAGCGACAACTGACGGAACGCGCGGCAGAAGTCTTTGGTAAACCCACAGAATCAGCGTCGCCCGCTGTCGATCTGCTGGCCTTACATGCCAAGATCGGCCAGTTGACGCTGGAAAATGATTTTTTAGAGGTCGCGCTCAACAAGGCGGGATTGCTGAGCGCAAAGCGATGATAGACCGTCAGGCGAAATTGTCGATTAGCCGTCAGGCAGATTTACTCAATATCAGCCGGGGTAGTGTCTATTACATGCCAAGGCCCGTGTCGGACCGTGATTTGGACGTGATGCGGCGATTGGATGAGCTGCATTTGAAACACCCGTTCATGGGTGCCAGAATGTTGCGCGATCAATTGCACGAGCAAGACATTACGGTGGGTCGCAAGCACGTCAAAACCCTGATGCAGCGGATGGGTATTGGGGCGCTGTATTGTAAGCCCAACACCAGTAAGAAGCAGCCGGGACATGAAATCTATCCTTACTTGCTGCGCGGCATGGCGATCCATCGTGCCAATCAGGTTTGGGCACTGGATACGACCTATATTCGTCTCGCCAAAGGTTTTGCTTACCTGACGGCCGTGGTGGATTGGGCCAGTCGCAAAGTCTTGGCGGCCAAACTGGCGATTACCCTGGAAGCCTGTCATGCGGTCGATGTCCTTCAGGACGCGTTCAGGCGGTACGGCACACCCGAGATCGTCAACACCGATCAGGGCAGTCAATTTACCGCCAAGGCTTTTGTCGATACGGTGCTGGAAAACGGTTGCCGACTGAGCATGGACGGCCGGGGTGCCTGGCGGGATAATGTCTTCGTCGAACGCGTGTGGCGGTCGGTGAAATATGAGTGTGTTTATCTACACGCTTACGATTCGGTCGCTCAGGCGAGAACCTCAATCATGCAGTATGTGGAGTGGTACAATCGATCCAGACCACATTCCAGCCTGGATCGAAAAACACCTTATCAGGCTTATACCGGTCTGTTGCCACCGGTCAAAATGGCAGCGTAATCAACAGCGGGGATTCCACTTTAAATCCAATGATTGCTGTTCAAACGTTTGGGGCCACCTCTGCTGTTAGATGCATGACTGTAAGGTTGAAGGATGTAAATCACATGCTGGTTTCCGCCAGAAGTTTCCACTAGGGCTTCAGAGAAGCGCTAAAAATATAAAGAATCCCGCTTCCTCTATATAAGCCAATTCAATTTCACTAACGCTCGATTACCCTAGAACTTCCTTGTCTTGTGTCTGGTTTGTTCGAATCGTTCGGCATTTCGATTTTTTAAAACATTAGTGTGTTTTCATGCAGTCCCCTCGTTCGCATTCGGCTCATGGCTTGGCCAATTTGGACGACGTATCTTTTCTACACATCTTCCATTTTTCGCAATGAACGAAAATTTTTCACTTACGTATACTGGCATGGATCGCCAGATCATACACGATACCATTAATAAACTAAGGAAAAAGATGGAAGCCATGCAGATGAATAAAGATCCCTTACTGTCTCGGCGCGAAGCCGCAAAATACCTCGGGATAGCGGAAAAAACGTTAGCCGTCTGGGCGTCTACCGGCCGACAAAATTTGCCCATGGTCAAAATCGGCTCACGCGTGAAATACCGAAGGTCTGCTCTCGATTCGTTTATCGCGAGCAGGGAACTATAAATAAGAGGTGGCAATGAATTACTACGAACGTCATTTAGGTGACTACGCAAAGAGCACCGCCCACCTAACTATGCTCGAACATGGGGCCTATTGTTTACTTCTGGATCGCTACTATTCGACAGAAAGGGGGCTACCCAAAGACGCAGTTCACCGGGTAGCGAGAGCAAAGTCCAAGGCCGAAATTCACGCAGTTGACGCCGTTCTCTCTGAGTTTTTCATTCTGGTCGATAATGTTTATATTAATCAAAGAGCCGAAGATGAATTAGAAAAAGCAAGAGGCCGGATCAGAGCAGCGCAGGAAAACGGCAGGCGCGGAGGCAGGCCGAAGAAAAACCCCGCGGGAAACGAAAATCAATCCGCTGGGTTTCTGATTGGTTATGGGAATGAAACCCAAACCAAAGCTCACCATACCCCAGAATCCATAATCCAAATACCAAATACCAAATAATATAGAAACACACAACAATGATATTGATCTCGCGGTGCGTGTGTGTGCGGAATTGAAGGAGATGGGATTAATGTATGTGAATTCTCGACATCCCGATCTGTTAAATCTAATCGGTAATGGCGTTGGCCTGGAAGAATTTGTTTTTGCCGGATCAATGGCAATTAAAAAAAACAAAGGTTTCGGCTATGCCCTAGGTATTGCAAAAACCAGACTCCAAGAAAATCAAATCAATAAAAGTGAATCAAATGCCATCAAAAGCCAAAAATACGCAACACCTGCAGCCGCTTCAGAATTTGCTAAAAAATATTCCGGTCTCGGTTGATCGCGCACCCTTAACCGAGGAGGAATTTATACTACAAGTTGCTGAAATCACCACGAAAGAGATCGCTAAGATTGCTCTGGAACGGCAAAAACTCCAGCTGAAAATGACAAATGATTTGCTGCGCCGGTCTGCAATCCCCCCGCGCTACATTAATGCATCGCTTGAACATGGCCTTAATGAGCAGGCCCATGCATACAAAGAGTCCCAAGCATTTGTTACAGATTTTCCTGCCCGATTGAAAACTGGTTCCGGCATGGTGCTCTGGGGCGACGTGGGGACAGGCAAAACGTATCTTGCCTGCGCCATAGCAAACGCGCTCCTGTCCCAACTGCGGCCGGTTCTGTACTGTACGGTACAGGAAGCCGTGGCGCTGATCAAGTCGTGTTGGACAAAATCAACAAGCGGATTGTCAGAATATGACGTTTATTTACGATTTGGAGAGTCTGAACTTCTAGTTATCGACGAAGTTGGAGTCCAAACCGGATCGGATTTCGAGCGAACCGTGCTGACTACCATAACAGATATCCGCAGCCGAAACTGCCTACCAACCGTCATTGTTTCCAACCTGGAGTTGGAAACAATTTATAACTTGCTGGGTGAACGGATGTTTGACCGATTGGTTGGCTACGGTGCCAATGTGATTCATATGGCTGGTCGGTCAATGCGGTCGACTATGACCAGGGGCTGATTGTACCAATTGACATGAAGGCACGCTAATTCCTGTGGGGGGAATTTTATGAGGGAGATTTCCATGCTCAAGCAATAGTGAGCATGATTCATTAAAATGATCTATATTAGGTTATGCCCTTCTCCCCAAATCCTAACCCATGCCTAACCCCGATGGAAACAAAAAAGGCCTGCAAAAATGCAGGCCTTTGATTTTTATGGAGCTGGCGATGCGGCTCGAACCCGCGACCGGCTGATTACAAATCACGCAACTAGCATATAACTTATTGATAAATAACAATAAATATCATTAGTTTTTGCGTGGCTCTGTATAACAAATTATAACGCATCACAACCGAAACACGCAAAACTCACGCAAAACACGTAGAGCTTTGGGCTCTTTGCATGATCGAGGGCATCTCATCAATCACAAGAATACGACATTGGCCTGTTTTCCAAAAACCTCATGAACTGTCGGAATCAAATGATCATGATGGCTCAGGAAAATGACTTGTGTCCTTTCCGATAACGATTTAAGTGCTTCAAAGCCAGCTTTCGATCTTACATCATCGTAGTTAATGAATAGATCGTCTGCGATAAAGGGTAAAGGCACAGACTGCTCAAGATGCATTTCCAATGCCGCCAGTCTTAGCGCCAGATAAAGCTGATCTCGTGTGCCATCGCTCAAGCCAGAAATGCCGACCAGCTTTCCATCCGAACGAAGTCCTTCCAAAACCATCGGCTCCCGGTCAAAATCTACAACCAGCTTCCGAAATGATCCCGAAGTTAATGTCGAAAAAATCGAGCCCGCACGATCTAATAACGGCCCCTGCTTCTCTTCTCGATAACGGTCTATAGACCAACGTAACAGTCGCTCGGCAGTTAATACCTTAACAAAACGTTCCGCCACATCAGACATCTTGGAAATCGCTTCTTGCCGTTGCGCTTCAGCCAGCGCAGCAGCGTCCGAGCCTCCGATGTTGGACAAAATTCGCGAAGCATCTGCCACCTCGGCTGCAAGCGTCGTTTGTCGTTGAACCGTGTTGCTCAGATCACCATTAATTTTCGTTAGCTCGGATGCAAGCTCAACGAGGTCCACCGCATCGATTTCCGCTTCGATCTGCATTCGATTGAGACCATCACCGGCACTCAGAAGATGACTAATGGCATCATCCAACTCAGTATTGAGGCGACGATATTCGTCAGATCGAGCAATGACTTCGGCTAATGACGCATTGTTGTCGACGCCGGTTCTTGCCAACAACGGCTCCAGGCTCGCCTGTGCCGTTTGTATCGATTCCATTTCCTTATTTACCAAGCTATTGACTACGCGTAAGGCCTCCTTCAATCGATCCCGCTCGGCATTCGACGCGCGAGTCAGGTCTAGGCGAGTTGCCAACTCTTGGGCCATTTGGTTTGCGGTCTCGTCTTTAAGGTCAGGCGCAAGGATCGCCACCAGCCGATTCGCGTCGGCAGCAAACTCCTTCAAATCCGCGTTCATCGCATCGATACGTTCGACTTGAATTTGCCGCATCTTATCGAGCTTTTCCGCGATTTGTCCGATCAATTCAAGTGTACCTTCTACGGTGCCGACATTGCCATCAGGTGGCAACCCGGCGTTTGTCAGCGCGATCGACCACGATTCTGACCAGCGGGCTTCCTCGGCGATGGCATCAAGAGTGTTTTGTTTTAGCGTCTTGGCCAGATTCTTCGCAACACGCAATTGGCCCGACAAGGTTTCTCGGCGCGCATTGGCGTCGTCTATTTCCTGGATAAACCTTTCCGTCTGGATACTCAGGACAGCAAGGCTATCGGTATCGGAAACCTGAAGCCCGGATTCTCGCATCGCATCGATCAGTTTCAGTCTTGCCTCCGACAGGATCCTGCAAGTCGAATCGAAGTCATGCTGCGCCTCTTGTACAACGACTGAAGCCGCAAGCACCTTTTCCCGTTTGATGATCCAGGCACCGATGTCCTCCAAAGGCATATTCTCCAGATCGATAGCGTCCACCTCTTGTGCCCAACGATCGTCAAAGCGTTGAATTTGACTTTCCAGGTCCGAACACTGGCCTTCGATTCTGGCTAGACTCTGTTGCTCACGTTCGAGCTGTTGCAGCAGACTCTGTAACTCCGTCGCATCCCCCACATCCTCGGTTCGTTTATCAGCAATGCTGTCGGCTTGCAGTATCGCCGCTTCAAACTTTGGCGCATCCATTTGAAGATTGCTCTCGCACGTTTTGAACTCGCACCAGGATGCGTCTCGCTCTTGTCGGGCTTGCAGGACAGCTTCGTACGTCGTAGGGTGATGCAACTCTTTAAACTGCGATATTTGCAATTCGATCAGGGCAATTTCGGTTTTTTGCTCTTTCAGCCTTATCGATTCGGACTTCTGGTCGGCGATGAGCGCCTGCCGGTCTCGTAATAATCGCGAAATTTTTTCTTGGCTAGGCAACTGTATCGCCATTAATTCAGGCAAGGATTTACGCCATTGCCCTAATTCAGGCAACAAATTGTTCAACGCCGTATTGGCCTTGGTCAGCGCCGTCTGTAGCTTTTGGACGCTAGCATCGGCGTCACCGAAGGACTTGGCGCTTGCAAGAGCCGCGCGAAGGGCGGGTTTGATCTCGCCCTCTTTTAATTCGTCAAGCTGCCTTGAGAGAGTCTCGATTTCGGATTCCTTGTCGCTCTCAGCCTGTCGTGTCGCCCGCATCGCCTGGATCATGCCACCGTGTTCACGGACCAGCCGCCTCAATTCGCGCAGTGAAAGAATCGTGGGCAGACGTTGGCTAATTGCACTTTCGGATGCATGATCCCAACCCAGTTGGCGGCATAGACGGCAAGCATCCTGCCAAAGCGCGTCGATCTCTATTTTTCGATGGCCAATATCTCTTTCATATGCGCTGTATTGGAGGCGGAGATTATCGAGTTTGCTTATATCGGAATCCATGACCAGCAAGTTCTCATCCATATGAATTTTGCCTAACTCATCGGTAATTTTTTCGACCTCCTCATTGCGGAGCGCCAAACGCTGGCGCGCAACGGCAAGTTCCCGTTCCGCGGCTGATAGCACAGCGGCGGCATCCACAGGCAATTCGATCACCTCCCCGAGTTCAGCCAGTTGCTTTTCGCTTTCCCGGATCGCGGCAAGAAACGGCGCCAGCCGTCTAATCCTTTCCAGACGGCTGCGCCGACCCTGGAGTTGCTGATGACTATTACGCTCACTTTCCAGTGCTTCATGCAGAGCCTCGACCTTACTATTGGCCTCCACCCATGCCTTGGTGCGGACAGTAGCATCCTTTAATGCGGCAGTCGCTTTTTCGAACTGATCTGCGGCGGTGTAATATGCCCTGTCGTTCGATTTTCTTGGTGCCCAAAGTTTATCGGCTTCAGCGGCTAGAGCATCACGAATTTTGCCAAGGCTGGCAAGACCTGCAGCCGATTGAAAAAGTATCTGGCCAACATCGTTTTCTGCATTTAAGATGCTATTCCCGCCAGAAACCAAACGATTATGGTCAAGGCCAAACATCTGATCAAAGAAATTTCTATCAGCAGTACCCAGGAATGCTGCCAATGCTGTATCAGGCAATACGGCATCCTGTACTGAGCGCAGCGTTTGTTTTAGAGCCTTCGCACGTTGAAACTCCAGTGTATCCGAGGTATTGCTGATGTAGGCGCCTAAACGTAGTTCGTTAAGTGGATGCAGAAAACTGTGCACTGAACGAGCGGGAATGCCAAACAATAAGTCAACAATGGCTGACCGTAAAGTGGACTTGCCTGCCTCATTGGGGCCGACAATCAAATGAAAGTCCTGTTTAGCAGCCGGAAAATCGACGGAACGGTTGGAGAATTTGCCATATTTAATGAGATCCAAACGCTGGAATCGCATATTCAGTTCACTCCATCTTTGATAAATGAGCAACCAGTCCTGGCCGCACTTCGCGCACTAAACCAACCAGGTCCCCAGCGCGGATTTCTTTGAAGTATGTGACAGCGGCATGCAGTTCCAATGGAGCCTTATTGACCAAACCCAAAAGATCCTCCTGCAGGCTTTTGAGAAAATCCGGGTCTGTTTCAGCTGCTTCGAGCAAGTCTTGCAGATCTGAAAGCGCATCGGCCCGCCCTCTTATCTCCTCCTCGTCATTCGCTGCCGAAGTGCAAACTTTTACTTTTTCAATCCATAAACGATCAGTCCCAAGCGTAACAGCCAATGCTAAGATTTCAGCACGTAATTGAGACTCCAATCCGAACAATTCACCGTGAGCGGGAGTTTTACCGGTAACAGTCACCCTGACCGCAGTTGGAATTGAGGATGGGCTATTTTCAACGAGTCTTTCGAGCGCCTTCCCTATGGTGCTTACCACATCATCTAACATGATACATTCGGTCACATCGACCTCAAGATGTGACCAACGCAATACATCGACGAACAGGCGTTGAATGTCCTGAACGCCCTGCTCATCTGCTGTAACGACAACCGCTCCACGAGGTCCAGTCTCTCGTATATGACGCCCCTGCAAATTGCCAGGAAAAACCACCGTCGAGGCACCTTCCCATATTTGATGCTCATGAACATGACCCAATGCCCAGTAGTGGTAGCCCTTTGCATGAAGTTCGTCGAGACTGCACGGAGCATAATTTGCATGGGGTGAATTGCCTTGAAGCGCCGTGTGGAGGACACCAATATTGAACATACCTTGCACTGGCGATGGATAGCCGATCGCTAGATTCTCTGTGGTCTCTTTCTCTTTGAAGCTTCGTCCATGCAGAGCGACCTTGATGTCTTCGAGACGAAAGGTACATGGTTTGCGGCTATCGAAAGTAAAGACGTTGTCGGGTAGTTGCAGTTTCTTGGTCATTTCACTTTCGGCATCGTGGTTACCGAATAGCACATAGACTGGAATGCCGGCTTTCTTCAGGCGTCCCATTTCTTTGCAGAAATAAATGCCAGTGTTGTGGTCTTTCCATGTACCATCATACAAGTCACCGGCTATCACCATGAAGTCAACTTGCTGCTCAATCGCTTCGGTAACAAGGTTAGTAAAAGCGTCACGAGTTGCAGTCCGCAACATTTCCACAGGAGCGTCGACATAAGCGCTCAGTCCCGTTAACGGACTATCCAAATGTATGTCTGCTGCATGAATGAATTTCAATAGCTTACTCCTGTGTTGATGAATCTTTTTCTACCCAGTGTCTTGTTCGAAAGATTGACCTATAGCTCTAACAAAGCATAAGTCAATCGCCAAAACTGCCAATATCTTCAATTTCAACCCTTAAAACGGGCGTCTTTGTCAATTGTTGGACGAGTTTTTGTTGATCAATAAGCTCAACCCCATGAATCTGGGCAAACTCAGCGGCCTCATGCGAAAACCAATGGTTTGCCGCAGCTACTTTCTGAAACACAACGCTTGGGTGTTTTAGCTGATAATGCTCTTCCGCATCGACAAGATGACTAACCACATCCTTGCCAATCCCTGAACTTGAATTCAACACTGTTTTACATTTTAAGAGCAATCCCTTTCTATCTCGGATCGCCACAACATCGACTCCGCCGGCTCCACTATCCAGCGTTCGATAAACAACCGAGTAACCTTGTTTAACAAGCAAAGCCGCTAAACAACAGGCGAATATATTTTTATCCATATCTTTCAGATCATCTTCGGTAACGGATAAATCACGGAATGCCGTTCCGCCTTCGGGTGCTCCCAAATCAAAGAAATCGGAGGAAGATAGGTCGCCGCAACCATTCAACATGTCATCTGACAGACTTCTTTTCCAGTTCAACAATTTATCGAGTTTCATGTCAAAAGTGACAAACTCTGCCGTAATAACGGGATAATATACAAAAACGTCCTTGGTCTGCCCTATTCTATAAGCCCTGTCAGTTGCTTGATCCTCTTTTGCCGGATTCCATGTACGGGTAAAATGAATCACATGATTAGCCGCCTGAATATTCACGCCAAAACCGACAGCCAGGGGTGAAAGGATAATTACACCAAACCCCGACTTTTCCTGGAAAGCTTTAATCCGTTTTTGTCGGCTGTTGGCGGCTGTAGATGAGGCGGAAGTTGAGCCATTAATAATATCGGCATGCAGATGGAAGCGTTCAGCAATATAGCGTTGAAGCTGGCGTTGCAGATCATGAAACTCAACGAACACGATCACTTTCTCGTCTCGTCCACGTATCTCGGCCAAGACCTTCAAAAGCCATTTCAATTTTGGCGATTTGATTTCTCTTTCTTCCAGGCCTTCCTCCAAAATTGCCTTTGTTCCGAAGGGATATGGGCTTGCACAGAGTTGGCGAAGATACTGAATCAGACCCAAGTGATTTTTTATGGAACTCTCTGTTTGTTTAGTTTTATAAGCCTCAACAGCTTGCCCATAAAGTTGTCTCTGGTATTCGGATAAGGGGAGGTTTCGGCAATTTTCCGCTTCAATTTTTCTTGGCAGGTCTTTGGCGACCTGCGCCTTGGTTCGCCGGAGTGTTTGCGGCTCAATTAATGCCCTTAATTCATCAACTCTCGCTTTTTCTTCATCGGTCTTGGCTTCAATGGGGCGGCGGTAGCGCAGTCCAAAATCATTTAACGCTCCCAATAACCCCGGCTGAATAAAGTCAAACAGACACCACAAATCCGCCAGTGAATTTTCGACCGGAGTGCCAGTACAGGCTATTTTCAAACGCACGTTCTGTTTTTTTGCCGCGCGAGTCACCAATGCGCCAGGATTTTTGATCTTTTGCGCTTCATCGCAGACCATGATCGACCAACGTTGTGAGGCTAAAGAAAATTCAAGGTCCCTCAAAGTTTCGTAAGTCGTCAACACGATCTTGGCATTGTCTAACCAATTCGGAACAAGGAATTTGACCAAGCCTTCGCTCAGCAATTGCGGATCAATTTCTGATTTGGCAAGCCTTTTACTGCTTAAATTCGCGCCATAAAGGGTCAAGACCGGCATGCTGTTTGGCGTGAAAAACTTCTCAATTTCTTCCTGCCAGTTTTCGAGTAACGACACAGGCGCGACGACTAAAACAGGATCGATGGCAGGTTCGTCTTGCAAACAACGCGCGATGAATGTCAGTATTTGCAGAGTCTTACCCAACCCCATGTCATCAGCCAATAAGGCTCCTCTGCAATGCAGGGGAGCATTGCTCCAGAGGTGTTGAAGCCAAGCAACACCTTGGAACTGATGTTGTTTTAGGTTGACTGACTCTCGCAGGGCGACTGGCAACTGGGCTGGTCTATCAGCAGGCAATTCCAAAACCTGCTTTCTATCTTCCTGGTATTCGATTGTGTTGATGTTGCCTTTCAGTACTAAAGACGGCGCGCGAACTGTAGCAGTTTGGCCGAATTGACCTTTTTGAACCTGCATTTCCGCTGTTTCGATGATTTCGAGTATCTGTTTGGCTTCCGCGACCGTGACTGGCCGGCTAACTCCCGGAATTCCAACCTGATCAATTCCCTGCTGTTCCGCATGAACGATTGCTTCTTGAATGCAACGTCTATCGCTCTTGCTGAGCTGGATATTAACAGCGGTTGCAGTTTCTTCCGGCGTAAAAATTACGCCGAAAACAACATTGGAGGGCACCCAACCCTCTTCGTCCGACTTTCGAGCGATATAGGGGGATACGTATTTTTCCTCGATGCCAATCCCTTCGACCCTTTCTGAATAACGACTTAGATCAAAAACTTCGGCATAAGCAATACTGATGTGTGGTGCAGGCAGCCATTCAGCTAGCAGTGTCTTGAGATGGGCTAACTGACTTTCTGCATCACCCAGAATTTCTAATTCATAACCTTCCCAGACTAGACATTGAAAGCTCCCTTGAATTCGCTTTTCAAAAAGCTGAGTAAATTGTTCGAGTTTCATAGCATCTGGAAACTCATAACGGCTGCTTTGTTTATTGATAGTTGAAGTCGACTCGATAAGCAACGCGACGCCAATCAGTTTGCCATCGTCATCGCAGTCAATATCGATAAAGAACTGTTCAAATTCTATGCCCGCCGCATCTCGAGCCTCCTCGAACTGAGCTTCATCTATAACCGCAATTGCGTCTTCGCCTAATGCTGCAAAAGGATTACGAATAAACGCTTCCGCGCGTTGTCCTGAAACATAACGCCCGGGCCAGCGTCGCAACTCCTGCAGTACCGAACGCACCTGAGGTGTTACCAGAATCTGCACAATCCCTTGGCCGTCTGGTATATCGTAGCGTTCCGGAACCGTGACAAATTTATCAAAAGTTCCCAGCCATTGCGGTGGCGCTCCCTCAAAATCGGGCTCAACTTGTACAGTATTACTGCCCGGATCCGATGATTTATGCAAGTGCAGCAACAATTTTTCAGGCGATAACACGATTGTCCGCTGCAAAAAGTCTCCCATCGGGACTTTGGCAGAACACGCATGCAGTCGAATCAAGCTCCAGGCTTTGCGATTGGCTTGGGGAGATCGCTTTTCTTTGGATAGGGTATAAAAGGCGCGCACTTCCCGAACCAAACGCCAAACGGACTCCGCCAGCAAATAAGCATGACCTTCAGATTGAATGATCGCCCCATTAATCTCAGGCGCTATAGACAAACGGTTACCTTGTAAATCGGCCCATTCACCCAAAGTAATGCGAAAATCCAAGTCTTCGAGCGAGCCTTGACTGGAAAGGCTTGGCCGGTATTCAGTGAACCCGGGTAACTTCAATAGCAAAAGTAAATCGTTGGTATCGGCACTTTCTTCAGCCAACAATTTATAAAGCAGTTCCCAACTCAGAAAAAGTCTTTGCTCGATTGACGTGAGATAACCAAGTTCCTCAATTTGGTTAAGCAAACTGATATTGTTAGCGTTTTCTCCAAAGCATTGCCATTGATTTGTCCAGTCATTGAATTCAGGCTCAGCACCATAATAAATACCGTCATGGGTAAAATTAGTGACTAGCTGATGTGAGGATTCAATTAAACCTGATTCAAGGGCAAATTTGCCGAAAGGCCATAGGGTTTTCAATTTAGTTATGCCAACCACCACCCCCTCCCGTCATGAAAGCGAAATCCCATATTTTTTAAAACATTAGATATTTGATGAGTAGAGGAAGCCCTTACCCACAGAGCACCACCTTTATCTCTATGGTCATCAATGTGTAAATTAAATGAACTGCAAATACTCTGTAATTGTTCAATGTTTAATAGTGTATTTTGAATTTCTGGTTTAGGTTTTGTTTTGCTTACAGAGCTTCTGGTTGATGCCCATGTATGAGGTGTTTTATTATCAGGGCTTGTAACATTTTTATTAGGAACGGCATTGGCAGCAATGCGTAAGAATTCTCTAAAGTCTTGTTGCCAGCCCTCAAAATGAGACAATTTTTTTCGCCATCCTGGGTGACTAATATTTTTCAGTCCTGCTGATGTTCCCATCACTGAGCTTTGCCCTTGTTTAAAAGGCAAATTATCAGACTGAAATATATGGCAAGCATTATTTCGTTTTCCGAACTCAATAAAAACATAATTGCCGATCTTCATTAAAAATGCATTGTCGTGATTCTGTGTACCTCCTCCTAATCTCATACATCGCCCTTCCATTTGCGACCGTATGCGTTTGTAATCAGCCTGCTGACTATCAAAACTAAAAGTTCCTAGAGCTAACCAAAACTCTTCGATAGCTTCGGCATAATTTAACCAAAACTCCATTCGCTGACGGTCCGCTTGGCCATCGGTTTGTAATAACTCAAAAAAATCTCGAATGGTTCGCTTTTTAAGCCACAAGCTAACCATTTCAGTTGCAGTTTCACCCACCTGAGCATGCCATAGCGGTTTGTTAGCTTCCATCCACGGGCTTTTCCATTCGCGCAAAACCGCATCTCGTAACGTGTGATGCTCTGTCCGGTCCAGACATGCTTCATAACGTTTTAGTAACAGCGCCAATCCTCTGGTTATCAACAAAGGATGTTTTTCCATAAGCTGGACCAAAGGCATGACTTGCAGCTTGAAATCGTCATCCTTCAACGCCGTTGCGGCCTGTATGTGCGACAGCACCAACTCATTCATCACCCAGGTATCGTCATCAATGCCGAGACGGTTTTTCAGCTCCTCAACGATCGACATGTCGCCGGTGAGCAATGCTTTGCCATAAGGCTTGCAAGGCTCATCACCGAGTAAGTTGCGGTGTTCATACAAAGCTTGTGCCCACTCCATAACCGGTTTCTGCTTTCGTAAAAGCTTGCAATGTTGCGCCAGAAAATCGCGCAATGCCAACCAGTTGCTGCGGCCGACAGCATGATCCGATTGTAAACCAGGATAACGCAGGTAGCCTTTTAATAAACCTTGATAACAACGGCGGAATTTTCGTGGCTCGTTTTGAAGCCCTGCCACTTGATCGAGCAACTTAGGAAATAAAGTGTCGTGTTCGATCACTTTGCGTAAAGGCATCCCATACGACGAGGTAACACCAAAACATACATACTTTGTATCGCGATAGGTAGGAAGCTGTTGGGTTTTAAGATAATCGATCACCGCAACTGCGATGCCTTGTTGGTTGACTATCCCGCGGGAAATATCGCCATATTCCGCTCGTAACCGGTGGGTAGTTTTCGACATTTCGTCGGCCATATCAGGAATCGTGGTTGCCAATACCTGATGATTGATTTGCCGCAGCCGTTCGCGGAAAGATAAAACTGTATTCATCATCGCATCAGCGCGTCATACTTTGAAAAAATAGGCGCAATATCCGATCTAATTTCCGACAATAAACCGGGTACATTGCTCGAATTTTCGCTGTCTTGGAGTCAATGAGATTCAAGCCAGCCGATCTCTTTTTCATGTAGATCTGGGAGTTCCTTTTTAAGGGTTTTCGCGTATTTAGAGAAATTTTTCTCATCTTTTTTTGTATGAACGGGAGTTATCTTTTTTGAGAGCACTTGTTTCACATAATCCGCAACAGAGATGGCAATTTCAAGGTCATATTCTTTATTGTTTTCCTGAATTTTTTCGAAAAATTGTTTCCATAATTTCACTGCTTCTGATTGCATCCCAACTTCGTTATAGCAATCAGTGGCAATCGAATAGCCAGAACCGTATCCCATATCAATTAAACGATAGCCCAATTCTAAAGCTTCGTTTAAATCCTTCTTTACACCCTCTCCAAAAAAATAGCACCATGCAATGTTTCGTATAGCATGTCGACAACCTAAATCGGCTGACTGCTTGTAATACTTAACTGCCTTTTTCATATCGGGGATAGTTTTCTCACAACCATCCCTGTATGCGTCCGCAATATCGCAATATACTATTCCAAGATCATTCTTTTGGGACGTATTTAATACAGCCACATCAATTTTTTCGATGAGTTTCAGAGCCTTTTTGGGATCGATAGAAATACATCTTCCTTCGCAATAACATCTTGCTACTTCAAATACCGCATCGATGTAGCCAATATCGGCTAGTTTATTTAAAAGAATAAAACGTGCTTGAGTATCATTAAGACCAGTAGCAAGCAGATAAAGGCTCTCACCTAAGCCCGAGTCCATATCGTAGTCACGAAGGGGCTCAATGGCCCGTTTAGCGGCTCCGAATGCCTTCATATGGTTTTTTCTACAACCTCCCCAGCCATAATTAAAGCATTCTGCAATAGCCACTAAAGCACCTTTATGACCGTATTCAGCTGCTCTGTTAAACAATTTGAAGACCTCTGGATCGTCAGCATCAAGTGCTTGCGCTTGTTCATAAAGTCGATTTGCTTCCTCATTGTTTATTTCTTGTGCCGAATCCTCATCCGAATTAAGAGTTGACTTGAGTTTGTCGCGAACACACAGAAAAGCCGTGATGACTTCATATGGCACAGCAGGAAACGCTTTGCTTACTTTAGCCGGCACCCCTTGTGCATTTAAAGTTTGCAGGCACTGGCGTTCCACTTCGTCAGCATCATCGAAATATTCGTAACATAGTAAATGGCTGGGCAACGGCAACTCATCTCGCCATTCTTCAGGCTCGCTTTCTGTAGCAGCGATGAACATGTTGTATGGAGGATCTTCCAGCATCGCGATACAAAAATAGCCTGACATGTTTTGTTCCTATAAAGCGCAAGTGCCGAAGTTAGTTTCAAGGGCTGAAGAAGTAGTACGAGCAAGTTCCTTAATGCCACGAAATTCCAGTCTTAATTCAATCCTGCGGCTTTCCTCCAAAGTGTCCTTTTGGGAGTTGGAGGAATAACCACCAACTAGAAACAATTGACGAATATCCTCAAGTTGCTGAAGCGTCAGTTCGGTTTCGCCAACATCCGGTTTTGATAAAAGAACGCAAAGTACGCGTTGACTACGCTGCATACTGAGATTCAAATTAAACAAATAGCTGCCGCGTTTGTCTGCGAATCCCTCCACAACAATGCGTTTCAGCCAGTCCTTACCCAAATCGCTGTTGGCGATTTCCAGGACATAGGGAATGAAAGAACGTAACAGTTGCGCCTGATCTTTGTTGAGTTGGTGACTAGCCGTTTCAAAACGGGCACGATCGCCAAAATCGATGACTTGCCGGTCGCGGTTGACATGAATGCCATAAAACAGAGGATCTTTTTTGGTCGCTTCTTCGATTTTATCCAGTAATTTGTCGATCGCATCCTTGCGCGTTTCAGTGGCACGCTGCTCTTCGGAAACGGTTTTGGTAACCGCCAGCAACGCTACGCTCATGACCAGCAGAAACATAACCATCAAAGCCGTCATCAAGTCAGCAAATGAAATCCAAAACGGCTTTTCTGCTTCATCCTTGAGTTTTTTGCCGATAACAATTCGAGTTCCTAGCATGGTTTAGGCTCTGGCCGGAATTTTTTCTGCCACTTCGCCGAGTTCTTCGATGGCGGATTTTAAATAATCAACAGCGTCCTTCAGTTCCTTTTGATAAGCGGTATTACTCGATTTAAGGCCTTTGACGACATTATTAGCGAACTCTTCATGGGCGTTAGCCAACTCATCACAGACTTCCTTGAATATTCCATCGACGGAAGATTGCGCCTGTTGTAAATGCTCGGCGGATTGTTTGATCTGATTGACCAGCGATTGCGAGACTTTCGCATCCTGTTTGGCTGCCTCAACGGTAGCTTTCAATTCTTCAACCATGTGCGCCAAGGTCTTACCGGCATTATTGTAATCGGACAAGGCGGTTTGTACGGTCGATGCCGCGGTATTCAATGTCTGGGATGTTGCGGCGATTTTATCGGTCGCAGCGTTAGCCTGTTGCATCACGCCTGACACACTGTTGCCGGATTTGGCAAAATTGTCGGCCGCCAAGGCCAAGGTCCCCGCGCTGTTTTCCATCCGCAGCATATTGTCTTTGGTTACGTCGCGCATCGTTGCAACAGAAGCTTGCATCGATGAAACAGCACTGTTTGTTTGGGCGATCATCGCTTGTACTTGCTGGCTCAATTGCTCAATCAAGCGATTCGCTTGTTCAGCCAAATGTTGCTGAGTATCTTGATGGGATTTTGCAGACATAATCGATTGTTTGTTGATAAACTCAATCATGCTGGAAAGTTTTTCATCCATTTGGGACATGGTGCTTTCAACCCGGCCAGACAATGCTTCAACCGTATTCTGCGTATGCTGGGATAGAGTTTTTTGTTGTTCGGCGTTCAACGCAACACTTTTCTCCGTTTGTTGCTTGATTACCTCAATCATACTGTCAAGCTGGTGTTGCATCGAAGACATGCTGGTTTGGACTTGAGTCGCCAACTCCTGAGCCAAAGCCGATGCATTCTGTTGCAGTTTATCTTGCTGATTCTGGTGATTAGCAGCGGCGGCATTTGCCTGATTTTGCAATTGCTCGGTCATATCGGCGACCTTTTCGCCAATCAAAGACAAGGTTTGCTGCAACTGACTATTCGTTTCCGATTGCGAAGACTGCACCATGTCCTTCAACTGACTGACAAATTCGGTCATGGTGTTGTTAAGAGCAAACTGCCTGGATTCCATAGCTTCCAGCGCTTTACTTAAGCGTTCACTCATCGCATCGGCGGCATTTTTGCCGGCATTATCAAGATTGTTGGCAAGCTGATCAAAACGGGAAACGGTTGCCTGCATCGCGGTTGTCGTCTGTAGCAGCAACTGATTGATATTGCCTATTTGCCCCCCAAACATGTCTTCCATTTTTTGCGAAAACGTCACCAATGCCTCATTTAATGCACGGGTCACTACTTGGCCATTGGTATCAGTAGTGGTGTTGACGGCGGCTGAAATCTTTTGGAGTGGATCGCTCAAGCTTTCTGTTATGGCTCTGGCGATTCGGTCACTGCTCTGCTCGGTTGTTTCTACTTGGGCTTGTGAGCTTGCTGCAAAACTTGTAGCGATGGCTTCAGTTTGTTGGCGAATCATTTCCGTCAACATCTCTTTCAGATCGGAAACCAACGCATCTTTGAGCTGTGCTGTTTGAGTAGCGCTGCTTTCGCCGGCTTTGACCAATCTGGACAAGTATTCCTCACCCGCGCCGCCCTCGAAAAAGCTATCCAGTAACTGACATAATTCTTCGACCTGTTTAATTCGTCGTGTGACAATCAACTTTTCGAAAAAAGTCGTGATCATCGCCAAAGCTATGGCGCTAGCTGATACATAAAATGCTTCAATTACGCCATGAATCAACGTATCCAAACTGGCACGAACAGTTTCAGGATCGCTACTGACGGAAAAGTTTGACAATCCTCTCAGCAATCCAGCAAACGTACCGATGATACCGATACCGGTCAGTATGCCAGGTTGATGTTTGAAGTATTCGGTTCTGAGTTCGACGGCAATGAGAGTTTCGACGTTGAAGAACACTTCTGCTGGAACCGTGGATCGCCAGCGTACGACGCGTTCTTGTCCAAACTCATCCGGCGAGGTTTGGGGGTGTAGCGATTCGGCGAATTCTGCCCAACAATGCCTAAGTTTTGGCGATGTCATTATTTCATTGCCAATTAACTCGACATTTGTCGCTTGCCCATCACCCGTAATTTTTTGCAACTTTGTTACCGCTTCGCGTAAGTCTTTATTTAGTCTATGCGAAGGAATGAGAAATTTGATAACAAAAAAGCCGAATAAGCCGAATATGATTGAGCCTAAAACCCACAAATGCCAGAAGGCTTTTAGGTTTCCATTAATAAGAAGATCCATTACCATTCCAAATACTGTAGCATTAAATATTTTTCCAACGAGTGAACCGGTGTGGCTTCAACTTATTCCCAGATTTTTTCAGCACTAAGCACCCAAAATGCTGCGATCAGGATTGTATTGAGCACACTAATGGCCAGGAACCTTAAGCCTAGATTGCATGGTAGACTAAATTGATTCCATTTTCCAGTTAGTCGATGCCTATGGCTTTGTTGCATACATGGATGCCCACGGTTTTGCCAAGCGAGCAATGATAGCGTAGGACATTAGTCGGGCGCCTCGAAAAACCCATTTCTATGAGAAAATAGCCTCATCTCACCGATAAGCCAAAACCGCCCGTGAAAATTCCAGAACTACGCTCATTCATACCCTGCGAGGGCGTCCAAAGGCACTTAGCCCGCATTTTGCCGTCAAATTAAGACATTAGAATTTTCTATCGTGTACAGAGGTATAGAGCATTAGTTTATATTTCCCTCCGACCAGATGCTGACTGACCTTCAGGTAAGTTGTCCTGCCACGCTGCATAGGTAATGGAAGTTCCTTGCAAGCGCCAGCTTGCGCGGCCATTGTCGGGGCGCCCCAATACGGTGGCGGATGCTGCACTGGGACTCGTGAAATCCACATCTTTGACAAAAAGGAGGTATGAACCATCTTCTGAAGGTTTAAGCGCTTTTTGGTTTAGCAAGCTTTCTCGTAATTGTTGATATGCATGAGGCTGGGCAGTCCAATCTGCCTTTGCCTGAGAACCAGCGAAGATCGTGAAGGCATCACCCGTTTCCCGTGCAGTGGCATTAAGTCCATGATTGGCGCTCTTAAGCTCAAACACAGCATCTCCACTCGCTTGCTGCATTTCCGCCAATTTAGCCTCGGCAAGCTCAGCCTTACTTTTGCGGTCTTGTAAACCCCAATGGGTCTCCAGGATTTTCAGCATATTCTCTTGACGATGCTGCATGACGGCTTCAGTCCATTCATTGTGTTTCAGCACCTCGGTTGTGAGGGCAAATGAACACACACCACCTTTTGTGAAGTAGGCGTTTTTCTTCTTCTCGAATTCGTAATTGCTGGCGGCACTGTTTTTCTTACGACTCAGCAAAGCCAGATTGCCCAAGCGATGCACCCATTGTTGATGCGTCAACGGGTCAGGCACCCAGGCCAGCCATTGACTGTTCGGTGCGGGTTGCTGGGGAAGGACGTGTTCAACTGAGACAACTTCATGCTGATAACTGGCACTACCATCTGACATTAAATGGTCCAGCCTTAACATCAGTGTTGCTACGGCACGAGAGGAATGAGTTTCATAGAGCGATCCGTTCAAAGCCGAGTAGGTTTCATATTGTTCAAAGGGCGTCAATTGCATCGGAGATGGCAACAAGCTTAAGTTCTGTTCTCGTTCAATGGTTAAAGTCAAAGCGGAAAAACGCTCAATGCGTTCATTTACTCCCGTTTTCCGTGCGAGCATCGAATAGGCTAGCCGTTCCAGACTTTTAAAAAAAGCCAACATCGACTCGGGTTGATTCCGATTGCGTACAAAGAAAACCAGCGCTGGAGGCACCCAGTCCTTGAATTCCAACCGATTGAGCCAACGCAGATGTTCGTTTACCTGTTCGGCATTTTTTTGACTGGCATAGTCGGCATCACTAATCTCGCTGAAGGCCTGTGCCATGGGCAAAAGCACGTCATCGACAAAGACATGGGGACGCGCAGCAGGCGTAACGTGCTCCTTAAATTCTTTCAGCAAAGTGCCTTGTGGCTTTGCCTTGCGGTAAACCATTCGGATGTGACTGAACAATTCTCCAAATCCATCCCTCCCCAGGTCTTCTTCCTGATCTTCCCATTTCTTGGTATAGGTATCGCGTAAATCGGGTGCAATACCGCCGATCACTTCAGCCTTAAGGATGTCTGTGGCACTCAGATCGAGACCGCGACTGTTGAGCACACCAAAAATTCGATAAGCAGAATCAAGGTCTGGCGTGGCAACGGTCACGAGATAGCACCGCGTGATAACAAATTGCACCAGCCGGACCAGTTCAGCTTGTGTCAGCTTAGCCAGACCCGCCATAAAGACCTTGGCATTATTGAGAATCCTGGCCTGTGCATCGGGCAAGTGGCTGGCAAGCTCAATCAACTGGAACAGACCATTTTCGTGCTGAACGTACTGACGGAAAAAGTCACGGTCCCTTTCTCGCAACGAGAGTCGATAACGCGCTTGGGTCGCCGAGACAACATCTCCATGCTCGTATATGCGTTTAGTAATGCCTGTTTGCACAGCAACATCTTGGACAGATGCGCGTATTGCAGAAAGTAACAGAGTCAGTGTCGTTAAACGTTGTTGACCATCGACGACCGTTGCGTCTGACGATGACTCAGATTTTATGAGCACGATACTGCCCAGGAAATAAGGTGCAGCTTCGTTGAGCTGTTCGGGGGCCGTTGCCAGAGCTCCAAGCAGATCATCCAATAATTCCTGGGCTTGCTCCTTTCCCCAGGCGTAAGGACGCTGATAACCGGGAATGGTGAAAACATAATCGTCGCTGAAAATTTTCGCTAGTGATTGTTCTTTAGCGGTTAGTGTATGGGTCAATGGAATCCTCCTGTTTTATCAAGTTTTTTATTCAGCTAATGGCTAGCGTATCGTTTCTACAATTAGTTTTCGAGTTCAACCTTGGCCAATTTAAACCTCAGAAAATCCACCAGCCTTTTAGACTCCACAATCTCATCATGCGGCAATAACAGGTAAATCCAAGGTTTAGTGCCAATTTCTGCGGCGTGATCCGAAGCATGTTGACACCAGCGCGTTGCAGCCGCCGCTTTTGCCTGAACTTCTTGGGAATCGATGTCGCCCCGCGCTTTGGTTTCCACCATCAAAATTTGCGTTTCGGTTTCTGCGACAAAGTCGGGAATGTACTCGGGCTGCTCGGTTCCCAGTTTATAGTAGATTTGAAACTGGCCTTTAGCGGGCTTAAACCACTTCAGCACATCTCTTTCAAGGATGATGGCAAAACGTCGCTCGGTGTCCGAGTCGAACTTTTGCAACGGATATAAACAGCGCGTAAATCCGCCAAACAGCATTTGTTTAATCCGGCTGGTTTCCGTCACCGTTTCGCGGTAATGATGCGCAGTTTGGCCAGCGGCAGCAGTGTAGTTACACGATTTCAACTCGGTAAAGCCGCGACTGACTTTGACTTCGTATTCGGTGGCTTCTTCCCAGAAATGCGCCATCATCTGGGCGTGTATTTCGCGGGCAATCAAGCGCCGATCACGATCCAGCACACTCTGCACCTCTGCTTCGGAAAGATAACCAGATAAGTGTTGCACCATCTGACCGGCAAGGTCATACAGTAAATCGGCGTGGGTGAAGTAATCGATGTCGTCAAAGTCCACCAACGCGTGAACGATGTAATCCTCCAAACGCTGTTCAACCAACCCGATTTCCGCCGCGAGCGTGAATTGTTCGTTAGTTCGCAGCATTTGCCCAACAATTTCACGTTCGCCGGGTTGCAGGTGTAACTGAGCAACATCGAGTTTGAACGGATGAAAGCCCGTGGTAACCTCTCCATTCGGCACCACGGTAATGCGCGGAATATCGATGGTTTGCTGGACGACCACCGCGGTCGTCTTCGCCACCACGTCCGCCAAATTGAAACCTTCCTCGGCAAGCCAACTGGACTGCACCGGCTTCAGCCGTTCAGTCACTTCCTGCAAGATTTCTTGTTGCACTTCCGGCTTCAGTAACGCCGCACTGGTCGGCACCAAGTCGCGTTTGGCTTCGTACTTACCGATGACCTCCATGACAACGCGCGCTGCTTGTAACTCGGATTCACGGGTAAACAATGGTTCAAACTTGGTAAAACGGGTACCAACACCCGCAGTGTTATCGCCCGGCGTTTCCTGAACAGCGACAGCCGGCGTTGAAGCTAAACCCAGTCGAGACATTACACCAGAAACGACTTGCACGCTGACTTTCTTATCGTCGCTGCTCGGCGCTTCCAGAATCAACTGTTTGAGTCGAATCGGCGAATCGCCACGATTGGCTTCGTCGATAATCTCCTGAAACTTATCATGCGCGACGATGTTCAGGCGATCCACGGCTGCCACTCCGGTTCGCTTACCATACGGTAACCGCAGACCACGTCCAATGGATTGCTCAATCAAAGTCCGCGCATTGGCTGCCCTGAGCGGCACGATGGTGTACAGATTGGTCACGTCCCAGCCTTCCTTGAGCATGTTCACGTGAATTACGATTTCAGTAGGCTCATCGACGCTTTCGACCGCCAGCAAGCGGGTAATCATCGCTTCTTCTTCGGCGCCGGAACGGCTGGAATCGACCTGAATCACCTTGCCGCGATAGCGGCCTTCGTAGAAGGCATCGGACTCCAGCAGCGCCAAGAGCTGCGCGGCATGCGTAGTATCCCGCGCAATCACCAGCATGAAGGGCTTCACCGCCTTCACGCTGTTTTCTCGGGCATAGGTCAACAGCTCTACTTTGGTGGATTCGTGCAAACGTACGCCGTCTTCCAATTTGATTTTCTCAAGCTCTTCCGGGGTATGCGCCTTGGCATAGAAGTTTCGTTGCGTCACCACCGCCGGTTCTTTCACAAAACCGTCTTCCATCGCTCGCGCCAGAGGGTAGTCCATGACTACGTTTTTGAATGGCACCGGCCCACGCGTTGATTCCATAAACGGCGTTGCAGTCAATTCCAGCCCAAACAAAGGCTTCAACTCGTTGATCGAGCGCACACCGGCACTGGCGCGGTAACGGTGCGACTCGTCCATCAGCAGCACCAGATCGGTCAGATTGGCCAAATAGTTGAAATAACTATCGCCCAGCACTTCCCGCATGCGCTTGATGCGCGGTTCCTTGCCGCCGCGCACCTCGGAATTGATTTTGGAGATATTGAAAATGTTGATGCGGATTTCGGCAAAAATGTCGGCAGTAACATCAAAACCTGTCTGATCGTAGTTGTCGCCGGTAATGATACGGGGTGCATTGATTGCAAAATCGCCGATGCCCTTGAACACGTATTTCGGCGTATTCGGCGTAAAGTCAGCAATCAGTTTGTTATAGATCGTCAGATTCGGCGCCAGCACGAAGAAATTATTGATCCCGTGCGCCAGATGCAAATAAGCAATGAAAGCGCCCATCAAACGGGTTTTACCCACGCCGGTCGCCAAGGCAAAACACAACGAAGGAAAGTCGCGCTCAAAATCCTCCAGCGTTGGAAACAGCGACTTCAGACTAGCCAGCACCGTAGGCAATTCTTTTTCGTGTTCTAGCAATTCCGGCGCAAGCTCCAACGAACGCGCCAGACGCGACAGGGATTCAGCTTGCGGCGGACGCAGGGACAAGCGACCGGTTACGGCATTTAAAACGCGAGCATTCATTGGCATTGATCCTTCAATAAAAGCAGTTGCTGCAATAAGTCAGGTACATCATCTTGAATAATGCTCCACAGCGTATCGTTGTCGATACCCAAATAGCCGTGAATCAAGCGATTACGGGTGGCAATGACTTGGCGCCAGGGAATTTGGCCGTGGGCTTGCCGCACGCTATCAGGGATATGCGTAGCCGCCTCGCCGATCAATTCCAGATTGCGCAATGTCGCATCGTAATTAAGTCCGCTGGATACGAAAGTCTGTTGATCGAGCCCGTCGGAATAAGCCAGTACTTTTTCGGCAAAGGCGATCATGTCGTCCAGATAAAACCGCCATTCGCGTTGCTCCGACTCAGACATACAACGCTTCCTTTTCAATATACGGGCGCAATTCCGCCCTTAATGCCTTTTCGGTGACCAGATCGACCGGACTGCCCAGTACATCCTCCAAATAAAACTGCACGCCGAAATAACGGGCGGAAGTGGCCGGCCCGTCAAACTCGACCAAGACATCGACATCGCTATCGCTCCGCGCCGCGTTCCGCACCGTGGAACCGAAAAGCGCCAAACGCGTTACGCCATAGCGGACGGCTAATGTCGGCTTGCTTTGGGCAAGAAGTTTCAAAGCCTGGTCGCGGTTCATGCGTCCTCCTCGAACAAATCTATCGTTGCTGTATCTTTGACGGCGCGCTTTTTTCTTCCCTCTCCCGAGTTCAGGAAAGGGGTCGGGGGAGAAGGTTCCGCCATCGGCAAATTCGCCACATTTAGACTGTAATCGTCATGCCCCCACTCGCAACGCGCCAAAACCATTTTGGGGATTTTTTTCAGGGTTAAATTCGGCCAGCGCTCACCGGCTTGCACGGCGCTGATACCGTGAAAGGCCGAGCAGCATACCAGCAGACTGAATTCGCCACCCACCTCATCGGCCAGCGCCTGCAACTGCTCGGCGGACAGGTTTTGCGTGGTGACGTAGATGAAATCGCGTTCGCTGGAATGGCCGTGCTGCCACCAGCGGCTTTCCGACGGCGCATAGGTAAAGCCTTCCAGCTTGCACAAGGCTTCGGCCAGCATCGCCGCGTTGTACTCGGGATTGACCACCAGATTGCCCCAGCGGTCGTTGACGATCAAACTGGGAGCCAGTTTGTAGTAACGGAAACCGCCGCCGCCCTGCCAGTTGACAGCCTTGCTGATGCCGCCCTGGTCTTCGCCCTCGATTACTTTTTTCAGGCGCAGGATGATGTGGGTGTGGCAGTGCTCGCCCAGTTCGACCATGATCCAGCGGCGGCCCATTTTGTGGGCGACCGCACCGGTGGTACCGGAACCGGCGAAGGAGTCGAGGACGAGGTCGCCGGGGTGGGTAGCGATCTGGAGAACCTTCGCTATTAGACGCTCTGGCTTTGGAGTCGGAAAAATACTCTCAGCATTCAGTGCCAACATTTCCCGCTTGGCATCTTGGTTGTCCCCAGAATCCTCCCTTAGCCAAAGCGTGTCTGGAACAAGGCCTGTTCCTACCTTGCTTAAAAAGGACTTCAGTCGAGGTTTGTCCTTCTCTTGACTTTCACCCCACCAAATCAAGTTCTCACGCACATGTTCTTCGTGCTTTTTCTGATCGTAGGCCCAAACGCGGCTTTCGCTTGGAAAGATTAGTTCATTCGTTCTTGGATGCTTGATACCATAGTAAAGATTGGGGCGCTCCGCCCTAGTCTTGGCACATGTATAAACTACCGATTGCCAAGCGCCGCGCGGATCATTGTCCAGATTTTTATAGCCTTTCAATTGCTCAGCGCCGCGCTCAACCTGATTCGGCTTCCACATTTCCTTAGTCTTTGCGTAAATCAGGATATGGTCGTGACTAATACTGAGCCATTTCGCATCGTTCTGCTTTGAGTACTTCTTTTGCCAAACCACATTTGAAACAAAATTTCTACGCCCAAACACCTCATCACACAACACCTTCAAATAATGGCATTCATTGTCGTCGATCGTAATCCACAACGAACCGTCGTCCGACAGCAAGCGCCGAATAATCTCCAGCCGGTCGCGCATCAAGCCCAGCCAAATCGAATGCTCCAGCCCGTCGTCGTAATGGGTGAACGCGCTACCGGTGTTGTACGGCGGATCGATGAACACGCACTTCACCTTCCCCGTAAACTCCTGCTCCAATGCCATCAACGCCAGCAGGTTGTCGCCGAAAATCAGCCGATTGTCGAAAATATCGTTATCCGACACCCGATGATTGGCGTGATACGATTTCTCCGGCTCTTCCAACAAAATCCGCGGCTCCAGCCGAGGCCGCTTTTCCTTGCCGATCCAAGTGAGTTCTAGCTTTTGCTTGGATGTGCTCATCAGTGGTATTTCCCAGAGCGATTGTCGAATGCGGGCTTTGTTCCCTCTAGCACTGTCACGACACTGCCGTTCAATGAGGAATGCTCGATTGCGCCGGATTCATAGCTAATCGCGAAATTTGCTGCTCGGTCAAACTTCGCATGGATAATCTGTTCCGCATCACAAACAACAGCCAGGTTTGGATTGTGCGTGACCATGATAATTTGCCGTTGCTTCTTGGCTTCAGAAAGGACAGGAACCAGCAAGCGGAAAACTGTTTCGTTATCCAAGTTTTCTTCTGGTTGGTCGAGAATGATGGGAGCCTTTCCTTTATCTACCAGCAGATAAAAAATCAGCAGCAATGCACCGCGCTGCCCGGGGGATAGCTGTTCGATCTGCGTATCTAGAAACAGCAGGGAATACCTTGGCTCAAGGAAGTTTAGCCCGAAGATAAGGTCATACACTGATGCTGCTGATTGTCCCTTCTTCACCAAATTGAAAATGCCGGCTTCCGACCCAGAAGCCTTAGCCGCCTGTAAAACCTTTTCTTGCAAGGCGGCAACAAATTCTAGTGCGCCATCTTTGGAGTTCAGATCATAGCTGTCGCATAGTTTTCTGATAGTTGTTAACGCCTCATCCTGTCCACGAAAGTCGCCCCAAGTTTGCTTAATCAAGGCAAACAACTGATCTCCGATAGCTTCCGCAGAGGCAACAAGAGTTGCTTGGAACTGCAACCTGTAATCCTCGCGTATCAGGCTGTTCTTCTGAATCAAGTCCTGCACCGGCTTGAAAAGTTCCTCGCGCGCCATTCGCTGACCATTGAGCGTATCAAAAATTTCACCAGATAATCTCAATCGCTTTGCTTCCAACTCCTTGAGCTGTTCAGGCAGTACCTTGATTTGCTCTATGCGCGTTTCTAAACCTACCTTCGTTTCAGGTTCGGTAGATGAGCCTGTCAGTTCACCCAGCTTCTTGCTCCATTCCGCAAGCTGACGTTGGTATGCCTCAAAATGTTGCTGAGGCGCGTTCAACTTTGAAGTGAAGCCTTGCTGCGTTTCGGTGTAATTCTTCAAGTCCTCAACAAGCTTCTCGGACTCATCTCGCAAATTGCCCTGTCTTTTTGTAATTTCCGCCGATTTCTCTTCGAGAAAACTTGTTTTGACGTCAATGGTGACTAGATCAGGCCATGTGACCTCAAGCAGCTTGAGATCATCGGAAACATTCTGCTGCGCCTGATCAAACGCACGCTGGACTAACCTCAACTGCTCACGAATGTTCACTATGGCTTTCTGTTGCTTGGCAAGCTCAGTGTTTTCAGCAGTGATTTCCTGCATGCGCTTCTTGACGGCTTCTATCCGTTGGCTTGTTGCAGCCAAGCCGTCCGCAGCCTCTTTTTGCTCCGGGTCTAACGCTTCTGTTGGCGGCGAAACCTTCACTGGCCTCAGCTTTTCATGCTCCTCGATTTGCTTGGTCTTCACCAATAGCAGGTCAGTCAGCTTCTCCAACTCGATAGGTTGAAGCTGCTCCTCAATGCGTACGATTGAAGCGTTAGTGGAAGCCAACTCCTTGCGGTATTCAACCAACCTGTTCCTGAGCGATTGTTCCTGCTGCTCTGTCAATTGATCAAAGTCGAGTGCCCCCAGCCTCATGTCTTCGCTTGTGTGCGAAAAGATCACTGACCGAAGCTCTTTCTCGAATGCATTCGACTTGCCGGTGACATGCTCATTGCAAAGTTCCTCAAAGTAGCCTTGCGGGATATAGCGAATCAGTTCCGCTTTCTCTTCGGAAGGAAGCTCGTTAAGCGGTCGCGCCTCGGTACTTTCATCCCGCCAAGTTAGCGTCCCAGTAAATTGACGCGCAGGTTCGCCAGTTTTCCCCAGAAAACGCTCTTTCTTGAGAAAGCTGAAATGCTTCCACTGTTTGGAATGTCCCAGCGTTGCGATGACATCTGCCAACGCACTCTTACCACTGCCCTTGTTACCAATAATAGCAACAAGATCAGGGTTTAATGGAATATCGCAACTGTCGAGCCACTGCCCAACATCAGCCTTGTTCCCCGTTTTAGTGATTTCAACCGACTCGATGTAATAGGTCTTGTTCGATTCGACCTCTTGCAATTTAGTCGGTTTGTCGCCGATGAAGGAGCGTTTCGCTGGCTCAAGAATGGCTTGCTTGAGGCCATGAAATGATGGGTCAGCCTTGATCCACGTTTTCTTGCCGGATGGAAAATCCCCATATCCTCGCTTATCGTTGTTACCCGGAACGCCGACGAAGCAGTGTGCATCGCTACCTGAAACTACTAGTCGAGGTATGTCTTTCAATCCATGCTTGAAGCTACCAATCCAATTTTTATTTTTCTCCGTCTCTTCGCAGAGAAAAGCAGACCTCAAGTCTAGATTTCTGGACTCAAAAATTGGCGACGACTCAAAGAGGCTAAGGAAGTACGAATAATGCTCCTCCCATTTCACTTCATTTAATCCATCACTCGTGTCAAAAGGCATGAACCCAATCGCCATTCCATTTGGAACCTTTGAAATGGCATTTTTATAGCTATCTGCTTTTACCTCCGCCAACTTGTATCCTGCCAAAAGTGCATCATCCTCGTCGGTATTCACGGTTTCTGTCTTGTGCCCCTTCTTTATTAGCATGTCAGGGGCAGTTCCTCTAGCCAAATCAATCAGAGCATCCTTAGAGACAGATCGGTCAGTTCTATCGATTTTAAGATTTGATAAGAAATCCTTGAGATGCTGATCCCCGATTTCATCTGAAAAAATCACATGAGCATTCAGTCTTTTATCCGTCGGGGCAGAAAGACGCAGCTCGATTCCAGGAAATACCTTCTTTACGAGCTTGGGGGCACCTGGCTCGGCGAGACGCTTCTTAAGCGCAAACCATCCGTCAAACGTCCAATAATCCATAATGGCAAACACAGCAGGCTCGGCCTTGTTCATAGCCACGATCATTTCATCAACCAACTTCATGTTTTGGTCAGACGACAGGTCGCCCTCGAACTTTTGTCCAGACCAATGGAATGAGGCGGGCGTATGCACATGCAAGTCCCACTGCCGCCAAAGCGCCCCTCTGGCGAGTTCTCTCTTAGTCATCAAACCAACTCCCATTCAATTGTAAATAACATGTGCACCTCAACTTGCTGCTGAAGCTGTTGTTCCAACTGCCCAATCAAATCGTTACGTTGCGACTCAATTTCATCCTGCCGGTCAAACAATTCGCGGCGCAGTTTGTTGCGCTTGGCTTCCAGTTCACGCTGGCGTTTTTGCCAATGTAGCTTTTCATCCAGTGTCGGTGCGGTGGCAGCGGTGCGCCGAATCTCTTTCAATTCTCTATCAATTTCCTTGATTTCCTGTTCCAGGCCAAGTTTAAGATCGTCTGCCCAGGCATCCAGCTTTTCAACTTCCTGCTGGAAATAGCCCAGATTGCGTTGATTGATCTCGCGGAGCAGGTTTTGTTTGCGCGTTTCAAGGTCTTCGACTAGAACGATAGGTAATTGTCCTTCACCCCCACCCTCCCCAGTAAAGGGAGTAGACGTCGCAGGAAAGCGTAACAATTTTTCAGGATCGTCTTCGATCAGAATTTTGCCGTCTATCGTGTTGGCAGCAACGATTAAATGCTGTTCCTGGCAGCCCAAAGCTTCGACAGTAATTAGTTTAACCGCCAGCCAGCCCGCTTGCCCGCGATAGGCCTTGAGCGTGCTGACTTGGGTACCGTAGGTATCGTAATCGAAGATCAGGCGAGCACTTGGTAATGCTCGGCTTTTGGCCTGATGGGTTATCCATTCCGCCAGAGGATGACCGATTCTGTATAGATGCGCGTCGCCACTTCGTCTGGGCAGCTCGTAGCGACCTAGGTCCACGTTTTGCAATTGCTGATCAGGCAGACTAAGCAATCTAAAGCCGCCGTCGTCGAATTCGGCACAGTCGACAAGCTCAGCACGGCTAATATCGATCAGCATTTTTTCGTAGCGGCTACGAGTGGCAACGCTGTCTTCGGCACGAACACGCAGTTTTTCCTGCACTTCTTCGTCGAAGTTTTCCAGCAGCAATTGGCGCGTTTTGACCATCGCCTCGTTGATCTCATTGGAAAGCTCAAGCTGCAATTGCTGGAAGCTGGCCTGAATGGTTTCCGGTTCGCGGCAGTTTTGGTAAATCTCGGCGATGCGGCGTTCGAAATCCACCCCGGAACCGATCGCCCCGAGTACTTCGTCGCTGGCCCCGAACACGCCTTCGAAGAGCTGAAATTTTTGTGCCAAGAGTTCATAAACGCGGGCATCCGCTTCGTTGCTGCGGTCCACAAAGTTGACGACCACGACATCGAATTTTTGGCCGTAACGATGACAGCGGCCAATACGCTGCTCGATGCGCTGCGGATTCCAAGGCAGATCGTAGTTGATCACCAAGGAACAGAATTGTAGGTTAATCCCTTCGGCACCGGCTTCGGTCGCAATCATGATGGTGCCGTTTTCTTTGAACTGCTCGACTAATGCGGCACGGGTATCGGCGGTTTTGGAACCGGTCACCCGGTCGGTGCCTTGATGACGCTGCAACCATTCTTTGTAAATGGCTTGCGCCCGAGCATCGCTGTTGGTGCCGTTAAACAGCACTATGCCCTCGCCGTATTGTGTTTCTGCCAATATCGAAAGCAAGTATGCCTGAGTGCGTTTGGATTCGGTGAAGATGATAGCTTTCTTCGGCGCTCCCAGCCGTTCCAATTCGGCAAAGGCCCGTTCCAGCGCGGTCAATAATGCCTTACCTTTGGCATTGTCGCGAATGCTGGTGGCCAACTTTTTGAATTGGCGTAGTTCCGCTATCTCTTCGGCAATCGCGGTTTGCTCGTCGGCATTTTGCTTATCGCCCGCGACGGCAGACTCATCCCATTCATCGGCGGTTTCGTCCAGAGACTCATAATCTTCGTCCAAGGCTTCGGCGAGGTTAGGTACGTCTTGAATCGGTTCTATCAGCCCTTGCAGGCGATTCGCCATCGTTTCCAGGGCACCGGCGATGGCGTGGGTGGAAGAAGCCAGTAATTTCCATAGCACCAAAGAGATCAACTGACGTTGACCATCCGGCAAAGCCTTGAGATTGGGACGGCGCAGATAATCGGCCACCAGTGCCGATAATTGTTTTTCTTCGGTGGACGGCGTAAATTCCTGAACGATGGCACGACGCGCGGTGTACGAGACATAGGGTTGTACCTGCCGTCGCAAAGTCCGTTTGCAGACGGGAGCGAGTCGCGCACGTAGACCGGCAAATGCCGTATCTCTGTTTTGACTGCTAAATTGCGCTCTGAAGCTGTCAAGATCGCCAAACACTCGATCATCGATCATGCTGACCAAGCCGTACAGTTCCAGTAAGGAGTTCTGCAGCGGCGTTGCAGTCAACAGTACTTTGGAATGAACGTGTTCCAATGCGTCCTTAAGCGTTCGGGCAATGACGTTACTGGGCTTGTAGACATTGCGTAGGCGGTGCGCCTCGTCCAGAACCACCAAGTCCCAATGGATCGCTTGAACATCATTCGCTTTGGCCTTGGCGAATTGGTATGAACAGATGACCGGTCCATCGTCATATTGAAACGGATTGCGACGTTCTTGTTTACGGATGGCGTTGTAGTTTTTCGCTTCTAAAATCAGGCCTTGCAGCCCGAACTTGTCTTGTAATTCTTGATGCCATTGCTTGCGCAGATTGGCGGGAACGGTAATCAGAATGCGACGGCGGCGCTCAGCCCAGTGTTGAGAAATCACCAGACCGGCTTCAATCGTTTTACCAAGCCCCACTTCATCGGCCAGGATCACACCACGGGAAAGTGGGTTCTTGCAAGCAAACAACGCGGCTTCGACTTGATGCGGATTGAGGTCTACTTGCGCATCAACCAATGTGGAAGCTAACGATTCAACCGTGTCGCCCGCCGCGCGACGGGTTAGCAGCCAGGCGTAATACTGAGCTTGGTAAGGCGTGAGCATTTGCAGTGTTATCAACAAGACTCCCTAAAGGTTATTGGTGCTGACTTCCGATGTAATTGGAAAACAACTAATTAAATTACAGAGCCCCTGAGACATTTATCCTTTTGGCCGATCGGGCTACCAGTTCCAAGTGGCAGAACTGAGATTGAATGTTGAAATTTCCAATCTAAAGTAGCTGCAAGATCATCATTTTTCTGCAAAGCAGCAGGCGGCGAACTCAACAAACATGAGAACTTCCCTGGCCGTCTACAAGTAATGCGGGCTAATGATTAATTTTAGCCTCTTTTGCACTTTCCGGCACTATCGAATCGTCTACCTCGAATTGCCTCAGATAACAAGTGATCGAAGACCAGTTTACAAGCGGTCGTTGCCTCGTATTGTATGTAACCGCACTTACAACAATCGGAAAGCGTGAACTGCGAGCCTATTTACAAGCCATCAAAGCCCGGTTTCGAAAGCGATATAGAGCGGCCAAACAAACGATCCTAAACATGTTTTTGTGAGATCAACACCTATTGCACACAAGTACGCGATTCTCCTGCTGAATCGTAAATCCGATAACCATGCTCCTGCAAAACGTCCCGGCGCCAATTAGAAAAACCAAGCCGAGGTCCTGATGGAGCCTTTGGTAGCATTTGGTTGCCAACGATCCCACTGCAGGGCTAACGGCTTAAGGCGACTCTACCGATCTGGCTACCACGTTACGAAAACCAAAATGGCGCGCAGGCCGACGCCGTTCGTACTGGTCTGCTTACCTTACCGTCGCAGCAACCTTGGACCGCTACGCATTATTTGCATTAAAAATTTACTGTAACAATCGTTTACCCATCCTTGTCACATGGTCAAATGAGAAAACATGTTCTCGGGGTGATTCATTACATCTTCCGACCAAGCGAAAAGGAAATTGAAGACCACCGCTTTGCACTTCTACGCGGTTTTCACAAATAGGACATTTTGCCGAATAAACCATTAGGCGCAATTCCCTAATCGCATCGCCGGTTTCAGGATTTGTTTCAATTTTCCTTAACTCTAATTGGACGTTTGTTTCCTTAAATGGCGTCATCCAATCCGGTGCCATAACAATTCTTTTGAATGAAACTAAATAAAGAGGCGAAGATAAAATGAGCCAAAACATCCCCATTGAAACAATTAAATAGGTCAACCATTTGACCGTGGATATATTCGTATAAAGCCCAAGCAACAATATCAAAACCATATAAGTCAATATTGCAAGAAGAGATAGCATCCCTGGCAAAATATAGGCATATTTTTTCCAGCTATGCAAAGTTAACCCATTTACCCAGCGCGCCCATCGGGGAATATTGGTTAATGATTCTTGCACATAGTGAATTTCACCATTTTGGGGAAAAATTGGAAATACCCTACTCTCTCCTTCTTTGTTAAAATTTCTTGATACTAAGTAATAGTAAGAGTAATTACCTTGCCCTCCAACTGATTCTTCCTTTCCTATCCAAGGATAGAAAAAATAGCCTACAGATCGACAAACCTCTTGCAAATGATCCTTTCGAGATTCAATAACTTCTTCAAGTTTTCCCCAATTTGTGCGAACCCAATCTGATTCGGTTTGCTTCGGTTTGTTTTTTACATATCCTAATTCAATCACTTTTTTAGCTAATTCCACTGCAGTGAATCGAATGTCATGGAGCTCTACACCTTGCTGTGCTTTCTCTAATGTCAGTGCCGATAGCGCCCTAAAAAATGACATAGGCAACTGATCCCTACGAGGATCATTTAGCTTGTTGAGTTCTTCATAAAAGCGCTGAACACTCTCAGCCGTCTTTCTTAAATCGGTTATCTGTTGTTCTGCTTTTTGCTTCGCTTCCACCGTTTTACCCCGTATCTACCCCTTAGCTGGGCTGTTTACCAATCTGTTCCAAGCTTAATCTGACCTCAACATCAACACCATGCTTGCGAGGTCAGTATGAAAAGCAATGATAGTAGAAACAAAGTCAAATTACCGTTTGGCATGAAAAATGGGGAGTTGCGGCATATCAGCGAAGTTGATTCCGGGTTGGCCTGTGGCTGTCGCTGTGCTGCCTGTGTTAGCAGGCTGGTGGCAAGAAAAGGTGACAAAAACACACATCATTTTGCCCACTATCAAGACGAGGAATGCGCTCATGCTCTTGAAACAGCTTTGCACTATGCAGCGAAAATCGTTTTACAAGAATCCCTTAAAATAACTTTTCCTGAGCTAGTGATTCTAGAGCTGGTTGATGGCGAAGCTTGTGGACATAAACGAACCAAGTCCGGACAAGCTACAGTCTGCGACATGGTTATCAAAAAAATTGATCGGGTTGAACTAGAAAAACCACTAAATAGGATCATACCTGATGTCATCGCGTACATTGATGGCCAACCAGTCCTTATAGAAATTGCTGTTACGCACTTTGTTGATGAAATTAAAGAGCAGAAAATAAAAGACCTAAATATTAACACTGTCGAAATTGATTTGTCTGACATAGACAGAAACATTCATTTTGATTCAATTAGAGATGCTGTTGTTGAATCTATTTCTAATAAAAAGTGGGTTTTTAATTCTTCTGAGAAATTCGCCAGGGAGCAGCTTAGATTAAAGCTCCAAAGTGAATTAAAAGATGAGCTTGATAAAATTTTTTTAGAAGAGCAAGAAAAAAAGAAAGCAGAAGAAGAACAGCGTAGGTTGAAAACAGTTAAGCAGGCAAAGATTCGTCATTTATTAAACCACTGCCTAGAAGACGCCTATAGACATATAATATCAAATAAACAAATAGAATCACAATACTTCCAAGGATTGCAATCCCAACCACTTTGGTTAAGATCAGCATCAATAATGAATGTCTCATTAGAAACTTTACCAAAGTTTCTAAATATACCTGTAAAAGGCGAATATATTTTCGCCTGTGATCGTAGGGTTTGGCAATCCGGATTATTTTCATCATTCATTTTCAATAAGTTTAAGAAATATGAAAATCCTTATCCAATCCGGATTGATGTAATGATCGAATGGTGCTCTAATTATGTACCACTAAATAAATTTGCATTGGAATTGTGGTCTAAAAAAGAATTTCTTAAACCAGACGAAAAACAATTATTAAATCTTTTTAATTATTATAATGCGCTAAGGGAGTTTGTTAGACATTTGGAGAATGAAGGGTTTTTAAAATACACCTACAAAGGTCGATACATCATTTTAAAAGATCATTGGCAGACTAGCCTCCCAATTGAGCCAAGTGATAATTTAATATTCATTGATTCGTATGTCTCGAGGCTAACGGAAGAACAAAAGGAGCGCTTTCAAGAACGCGCCGGAATTCACGAATTCTGTGGTGGATTAGATCGCAGAGAAGCTGAAAGACTGGCATATATGTCTATACTTAGCGAGAACAAACAGAGCTTATAAGTACAGCGCAATCGAGCCCAATGGATATAAACAATATCCGTTTTATCAAAAGCAACTAACAGCCAATTTTAACAGACATCGGAGTTGTTGATATTTGCCATAAAATCCATACAGGTCGTCTCACACCCTCGGTCAAGACGCATCTCGATCACGTCAACCATGTGAAGACGACTGCCGAGTAAAAACAGCAGCCGGTGTCGAATGCATGCGCGAGATGCGGTAAATCGATTGTATTAAGATTTTATTGGATTCGTGCAGTCACACACCATCTTCCAGCTTGATCTTTTCAAGCTCTCCCGGGGCATATGCCTTGGCATCGATGTTGCGTTGCGACCACCGCCGATTCTTTAACAAATCCATCTTCCTTTGCTCGTGCCAACGGGTTACCCTGCACATGACCAAATCAGGGGCCGCAATGAACTCGGAGTGTTCACTCGCCAGGTAAGATATGCAGTCCACGGTTTGGCAAGCTTTTCCGCAATCGTTGCGGTTGTTTTTTAAAAAAACAGCCCTTTTTGAGCCGTACTAAGCAATAATTTTTTGGGCTATAGATAGACTCTAATATATCTCTATATATTTCAGCAGATATTTAGAGAATTGAAATAAAATTGTCTTTCAACTTTTTTATTCAATGGCGGTTATTACCTTGTCAAAATTTCGCCACTTTTTTCTAAAAATGTGAATAATAATTAACCATGTTCAACGATGAACCTGGAGGTTCAGCACATGGCTACTTCTTCTTTGCTTCCATTAGTCGGCTATGTCCGCCTTGTCCACATAATAGGTGACAGCAAGCGCGGCATCCCACCTATTATTCCTGTAGGTCGGACTACTTGGCTCAATGGGGTCAAGTCCGGAAAATACCCAAAACCAGTCAAACTTTCCAAGCGTGCCGTAGCCTGGCGCATTGAAGACATTCGCCAATTGATCGATTCAACTGGTAATTAATCAGTCTATTTTTTATTGCCGATGAAAATGCTCATGAGTATATTGAGTGTTTTTCCACATTTAATTTGCTAATCAACCTATGGACCAGCAAACAATCGAAATTTATAACAAAGAAGCCACAAGTATCGCACAGCTTCACTCAACTCTCATTCCCGAGCGCATTTACGAGTTAGCTAAACAGTTTTTTATCAAACATGGTAAAACCCTGGATGTGGGCTGTGGGACTGGTCGTGATACCGATTGGTTGTGCCTACAGGGATACCCCGCTATCGGCATTGATGCATCCAGCGGCATGTTACGTTATGCCAAGTCCTTATATCCCAATGTCGATTTCATTTTGGATCATCTTCCTCGCCTTAAAACACAGGAAGAGGGTACATTTGTCAATATTTTGTGTTCCGCGGTGTTAATGCACTTAAATGACGCTGATTTTGTGGCGTCCTGTGCTCGCTTATGGTCATTGTTGGCGGCTCATGGGATTTTGATTGCTTCATTCAGAGGAACCGAGGCACAGGATCATCGGGAGAAAGGGAAACTCTATAACCCGATAGCCATCGATGCATTTTTGAAGTTTTTTACCGACCGACAGTGCGTGATACTCGTCAATGAGTCCGTTGCTGACAAGAGCAGGGGCTTGGTGTGGCATAATGTTGTGATCAAAAAATAGCGCTGCCTTGTTTTACTGGCTGCCATTTCTTTGTGACCCCATAGTAAAGAATTGAGCAGTTATAGGCATTTTGGAGGTAGTCACGCCGTCTATCGCTGGTGTAACCTGTCTGTGCAATCAGGGTTTCACGTAGTGGGTGATGGCTGGTAATCAAGTATTCGTTGCGGTTATAAAGACGTTCCAGCAAATCAATTGAAGGAAGTTTTTCAAATTTTCCGTTTTCACCTCTGTTGCAGTCTGTACACGACAGAACTAAATTGGCAACCCCGTTTATCGTAAGCGTTCAACCGTACCGCCTATAAAATAATTTTCGTCTGTTGCATCCTGTCCTTTTTTTTGTCAGGAGTTTTGGCATGGCTATCACAGCGAAATGGCGTCAGCATATTGAAGCGTGGCAACGTAGCGGGCTATCACAAGCCGCGTATTGCGCCGAGCGGCAACTCAATGTCCGTACCTTC
>Ga0208118_100051_pt1 | contig 65626 bp, 64 predicted proteins | sample LakWasMet34_HOW6_2_FD_183876 | JGI IMG/M metagenome (GOLD analysis project Ga0208118, IMG submission 183876) | Freshwater sediment methanotrophic microbial communities from Lake Washington under simulated oxygen tension - Sediment Metagenome... | ecosystem: Environmental > Aquatic > Freshwater >... | reverse complement strand
CTAAAGCTTTGTCGGAGTTAAGCATTAAGGTGAGTCGCGCGCTACATGCTTCAGGCATAATTCAAGAAGTATTTCACCGTGAGGTTCCGATTATCGTTCATCAACTCGAGTATGACGATGCTATCGCAGATATCACAGAGTCCGCAAATCCTGCGGGTGTCTCGGCAGAATTTGTAGCGTGGGTGACAAATGGCGCGTAACAAGGAATTGCAAACAAACAGCCAGTTTCGTGAATCCTGGCGGATTGTCTGTCAGCGAATCCATCAGATGGTTTATTGACAATAAAGCAGAAAAAGCTATATGTTAGTCACTGCTTAATAAAGTTTTCAACTCTATACGGGGAGGAGTCTTGCAAACCCTCATCAAAATTATCATCAGCTGGGGCCCCATGTTACTTCTCATCGGCGTCTGGCTATTCTATATGGGACGCTATCGTCGAACTCAGCAAGGTCAGTTGGAGTATATGGAACAAGTTAAGGTGTATGTCACCGACCATCTCGAAGAAACGCGCCGCATCAATCAAAATCTTGAGCGAATTGCCAAAGCCCTTGAGGATCGCAGGGCTGAATAGGCAAAGCCGTTTGCTCCGCATGAAAATTCAACAGCCGACGGAAAAAGCTTTGCTATTCTGGCTTACCAGGTTGGTTTGAATAATTAATTGTTTGATGTCATGACTGAAGACACAACCGAGCATTGGGAATCGTATTTTGACGACGAAGAGGCCAAGGGCATCATCGGCAAACACCTTCTTGTGGGGGTCACCCACCGCAATCACCAAGACGAGATTACCGGCATTGAGCAGTTTCACGGCGAAATCATCCGTGCCAGTCGAGAGGAAGGCATTATCATTCGCCTTAGCGGAAATAGCGAGAAACGATGGGTGCCTCCCGATCTCTCCCGCCTCGAGCCCGCACCACCCGGCAGATACACGCTCAAAGGTACTGGAGAAGTGGTGGTCGATCCAGACTTTATCTCAACATGGACGGTCTACCCACCAAGAACCCATTAGCAATGCATACATCGGCGCCCCCTCACGATAAGCCAATTATTCTAAGCCCTGATGAAACTTCGCTTACTGGCCAATGGAAAGAGGTCAATGGAGCTGTCATTGCGGATGAGACGTGTCAGCGCATTGAGGCGTTAATCGAGCATCATTTAGTGAAATTAGCAAATTCCTCTGACGGCTGGGCAACCCTGTACCAAGATCCGAACGACTCAAGGCTTTGGGAACGCACTTATTCACAAAGTCAGTTACACGGAGGTGGTCCTCCGAGCCTCACATGCATTTCGGTTAGTGATGCACAAACAAGGTATGGCAGTTGGCCTAACGAAGAAGGAATAGCCGAAGCATATGTCACTATCCACGGAGATTCTTGGAAGAAGGAAGATATCGAAGAGTCTGTAGAGTGGGCTAAAGGCGAGGAATGGAAAAATGAAATATGGTCTGGAAATGAATCATGGGACCATGACCACTGCCAAATTTGCTGGTGGAAACTCTACAAGAGCGACGATACTGAACACGGGGTTGGTTATCGAAGCAAAAAAGACAATTGGCTCTGTACGGAATGTTATGAACAGCTCATCAAGCTGAAACCATAGCACATCGGCTGAGCTTAGCGTTACGACAGGCAACTTTGGGAAATTGAGCAGTCGTTGATTTTCTCCCTTTGATCGGCTGCTTTGGCCGACTGCCGGCTATGGCTAAACCTCATTACCAATGACTGCTTTGGAGTAGGAAAAACTGACTGATTTATATAATTTTGGACGGCAGCTTTAAGCAAGAATATGCAAATAGTCGACCAGTGTCCGAAAAATGAGGATTTTTCGGACAATTGATCACCTTGGCAGCCACCTGGTTCTATAAAATAGCCCGTTTCCAGGGAGCCCACGTTGCGGAAGTGGCTAAGAAGCAATCAGCCTAACAGCGAGGGTATGAAAGTAGGCTAAATGGTTTTTTTACACGGTGTTACTTTAGTACACCGGTTTAGGACTGCTTGCCGAGTGCGGCTCCATGCGATGGGATCGGTTCAGCTCCTATCCTGGAGACTATGAGTTTGTCCACACGATTCTGGTCCATGTCGACGACCTCGAAGCGGAGGGCATCACTGACGAATTGATCTTCGATCTGGGGCACGCGTCCCAGACACATCATAGCAAAACCGCCCAGCGTTCGGTAGGCCTGAATGTCCTCGCCAGGTAGCTTGTAATCAAGTTTCATTGCCTCCCTAAAACGCTCGATCGGGATGTTGCCGTCAACTAGCCACGATCCGTCTTCCCTTTGCACGATTTCGGGCTGCGACTCGTCTTCGACGATCGCGACATCGCCAACTAATATCTCCATCACGTTATTCAGCGTCACTAGTCCCTGAAGTTCCCCGTATTCATCGATCACCAAGGCAAGATGTTGGCGGTGTTTCTTGAATGCTTCGAGCAATTCGATCATCGGCAGGGTTTCCGGCACGTAAAGCGGCTTGACGGCATCGATTGCGAAGTCGAACGGCTTGCCTTCAAGGAAGGCGTCCAGTACGGACTTCGCCCGAAGTACACCCACCACCTCGCCGAGTCCACCCTTGCAGATGAGGAACCGCGAGTGGCCGCTACCCAACATCTTCTGACGATTGGTCTCGAAAGAATCATTCAGGTCGAAATACACAATATCGCCCCGAGGCGTCATCACGCTCCTAATCGGTTGATCGTCCAGCCGGAAAATACGGGACACCAGCGCCTGCTCGTGCTTTTCGAACACACCCGCTTGTGCCCCCTGCTTCATGAGTACGTTGATTTCTTCCTCGGTGATGGGAGAGTGCGCCGGTGCCCGTACTCCCAGCATCCAAAGCACCCGATCGGTGACGAAACTCACTACCCAAACCAGCGGGAAGGCAATTGCTGAGATAACCTCCGTCGGTCGCGCCATGGCGCTGGCGATGCCTTCCGGATTTAAAAGGGCTAAGCGCTTGGGCACGAGCTCGCCGAGGATCAGCGAGAAAAAGGCTATTCCCGTTACCGGGATCCAGAACGCCAGCCGGTCGGAGTAGGGCTGCATCCATGCGATCTGGGACAGGCTTTCAGCAACCGGATCGGACAAGGTATCTTCGCCTATTGCGCCGCTGAGAATCGAGATAACCGTGATGCCGAACTGGACGGTCGAAAGAAAATTCGCGGGCTTATTGGCGAGTGCAAGCGCCCGGCCGGCACCCGTGCTGCCGGCCTCGCTCCACTGCTGCAAACGCACCTTGCGTGCTGACACAATCGCCATTTCCGACATGACGAAAACACCGCTGAGGATAATCAAAAAGGCAAGAACGATAATAGTCATACAGCGTTTTCAATATGAAACAATTACGATAACACTTCTACATGAAAAGCAAGGGTAACACAGGACAAATCAAATATCAGGGATATTACGCCGGTTGCCTTAGTTGGTCGAAAGCGGAAATAAGTGATACCTGTTCTTTTTACGCAACGATTGCCATCTCTCTCACGCTCCCAGAAAGCTTGGTTTGGTTGCGAGGCTGTCTATCACTGGCGGTATCTGAATCAAGATAAGCAGACGTCCACTTACATTTGACGGCCGGCAGAAATTGGCCGAACTTCACCAGAGGATTTCCCTTTCACACCGCCAGACACGGCTTTAAAACTGATTTTCGCAAGGTATCCCATCCCCGTCGCCATCCATCTTCATTCCTGGGCAGTTATCCAGATAGAATTCGGCTTCTTCACGAGACGTCATCTGTGAACAATAAACCTTGCCTTCGCATTGGAAGTGAGGGGCGGCTATTTCCGATTCCGCTATTAACTGAGGTGTTGACTGGGCGACAGTCTGAGCATGGCGATGGCCATACATGTCATAAACGTAAATCCATACACCGATCAGCAACAATAACAGAAGCGGTAGACTGCCCCAACGCTTCTGTGAGCGAATGATCCTCTGCTTAGGTTCTTGCTGTCGCCTATCGTATGGGGTAGGTCCCGATGGTGATGCCCGTTTTCTCTCGACGGGCTCCAGCGTTAGCTGTTTTGGTACCCCTTTGATGCGGGCATGTATGGCACGGAGTTTGCCATTGGCATCGACTTCCGTCTGGTAATGGAGGGTATCACCCACCACCGGAGGACGACTCATCCCTCGCAAGACTGAGATATGGATAAAGATGTCGTTGCCGCCGGTGCTGGGTTTGATGAAGCCGAAACCTTTGTCGTCGATCCATCGAACCAGTTTGCCAGTTTCTATTTGCATAGGAGGCCATTGCCGAGGTTTGTATAGAACTGTAAGTATAGGCGATAGCGCCTGGATGAAAAGCTCCGTCAAGGATCTACCCGAGTGCGCAATTTTTGGTCAATTTAAGCCTACGCCCCGAAAACAGCAATTTGGGCGCCTCCTAATCCACTGGTTTTGTGGATACAAATAAATTGGTTTAAGTTCGCTTGGAGCAAGGCCATTTGAATGACTCTTCTCCATATTGAATTGACGTTGACAGCCTGTCCGACGTCAGTTTAAGTGTTGAGTCGACCAGGTGCGCGAGCGCTGTTGATCTTGAAGGCTTCTAGCCGAGGTTCGTCTAAAATCAACCCACTACGGCCATTTACATTCTCCTAATCATCGGTCTGCTCCCGGTAGTACAACGGACAGTCACTCTGGGCTATCAATATATAAGGCGCTTTTTGAACTTAATGCTCCGTTTAGCAAACTAATGATAGTTAAGGAAAAATATGAAACTAGATTAGGGAGCCAGGAGAAATCATAGTAAGGATGTTTCAACTGCAAGAAATGACGCTTATTTCATTTTTAAGCCACTGCCGATTCCGAAGCGGAAAGCGATGGTTACTTAAGGTATGCCGGATTTGTCTTGAGTATTGGCGAACTGACATTTACAGGAGAACATCATGAAACCTACCATACATCAAAACACAGATAATTTGATTCCTGATGAATCAGGCATGGCGCTTGATCCGCCGGATAATACAGCCAATATTTCCGAACTTGCCTATTTGAAGGCTGAAAGAAGGGGATTCGAACCGGGGCACGAACTGGAGGATTGGCTGGAGGCGGAACGGGAATTAATGCCAAATAAAGATTAAAGCTAGATTTAATTGAAAAAATTTAGCACATTAAGGACGCTCTGCATAAAGCGTCAAGGTAAGTAATTATTCCGGTTCCAATTCTGGCAACCTTGATTCTGTATGTGTTGCTGAGACGACCGCGCTGGTTTAAAAAGATCGTGGGGTGATTTACGGCAGGGAAGACATTGATTGGCACAATCAAAGGGCCTAAACAGGCAAAGAGTGGAGGTTAAAATGCTTCAATTTTGCATTAAATGTCTGATACTTTTTATCTTAAGTATAGCTTCTGTTTTCTCTGAGAGTGGATTCAGGCCTGATACCTCCCGCGGGTCGATGCTTTACGATGACCATTGCATGCAATGTCACACCCAGCAGATCCATTGGCGGGAAAAGAAAATAGTCACTGACTGGGAAAGCCTAATTACCCAAGTGGATCGTTGGCAGCATACTGCTAAGCTTGGATGGAGGCAGGACGACGTCCGGGATGTTAGTCTGTACCTAAATGAAAAATACTATCATTTTCCATAATCTGTAAAATTTACTATATGTTATGACACACTCTGTGCCAAAATCAGCCGGATTTGGTTTGATATGAAAGCTATCCTCTTTCCGGTAATTTTTCCTTTTGCAGTAAGAAATTCCCTTGGCTCCCATCATTAAACAAACATGCCATCTTCTAGCTCCTTGATTTATTCTTCTCTATCACATTGCAGACTATTTATCTATAGGTATTCGACGCAACTTGATATTTTATGACACAGCAAGCATCATAGTAGGCGTTGATGAGTAATTTAACGAATTTTTTACTCTATATTCAACACAATATAAATTTTTAGTAATTTATAATTTTATAATGGGGAATAATTATGAATAAAAATACTTATCTTGGTTTAGCCTTGGCAGCTTGTATGGGTGTTGTGTCTGCGCCTTTGTTCGCGGAGGTTACACCTGCTCCTGAACATCCTGTGAATATCACGGCGCCTGCGACATCCCCGACAGAACATCAAGAGGCAGCCGAACTTCATAAGAAACACGCGGAGCATCACAAAGGTATGGCCGAGCACCATAAGTCGGTGGCGGCAGAATACAAGAAAGCAGGGCATAAAGAGTTAGCAAAACACCACGAAGCTCTGGCTAAACACCATGAGGCGCTAGCCAAAGAACACGAAAAAACAGCGGCAACCCATGAAAAGATGGCAAAACCCAAATAATCGGGCGATAACTCGCACGATTTAAGATGATCAGGATAACTCCTTGGGTTGTCCTGATCGTCTAAAGAATTCCGTTGGGGTTATTATCTTTCCTCCGGTTCTGCTCAGTAACAAGGGAGCAAAGCATGTCTTTAGCCGATTCTGGACCTCTCGTCATTGTCATCGCTTTGGTTTTAGTTTTCTTGTCACTACGGATCGTAAAGGAATACGACCGGGGGGTTATTTTCTTTCTCGGTAAAGTCACCGCCGTGCGCGGCCCGGGTCTCATCATCCTGATACCGATCCTTGAGCGGATGACGAAGGTTACCCTCCGTACGATCACTATGAACATCCCGTCGCAGAAGATCATCACAAAAGACAACGTGTCTATCGACATCGCGGCCGTCGCCTACTACAAGATCATCGATCCGCAGAAGTCGGTCATCGCGATCGAGGACATTACCGCCGCGGTGAACCAGATCAGCCAGACCACCGTGCGCAACGTTGTCGGCCAGTTCTCGCTTGACCAGTTGCTCTCAAAGACGATAGACATTAACCTCCAGATCAAGAATGTGATCGACACGCACACCGAACCTTGGGGGGCGGAGGTGACTGCCGTCGAGATTAAGGACATCACGCTTCCCGAGAATATGCAGCGTGCGATGGCGAAGGAGGCGGAGGCCGAGCGTGAGCGCCGTGCCAAGATCGTTGCCGCAGAAGGCGAGTTTCAGGCAGCGGTTAAGCTCGGCGAGGCGGCGGACATCATTGCGTCGCATCCGGTTGCACTCCAGCTCCGCACGCTCCAGACGATGGCAGAGATTGCCACGGAAAGGAATTCCACAATCATCTTCCCAGCGCAGTTCATGACGACCGTGCAGGAGGCGATTTCGACGATCAAGCAAGACTCAAGCCGCAAATAGCTGACGCGATCGAAAATGGTTTTTAAGCCTCGGGTTCGCATTGGGGGTGAGGCGTTCTGCTGCCATAAGCAGGGGGCCGCAGGACGCAAATTTGGTCTTGGAAATGCGGGCATAAAAACTCCAAACAAAAAAAATCCGGCGCGAAGCCGGATTTGAAAGGAGAAGTATTGCTATGAGCATAAGCAATGTTTGATAGCATATCAGAGTACTCTTATATTAATAATGTGACATATTGTCGCGTGCCAGCCCCACCTTGACACACAACATTCCAAATTCGGGGTTTGAGGCGCAATGGAAAGATTGACGCTAAGTTAAAGCATAGTTCAAACTGACCCCTTTACTGTGCTTTGGTTCTGGGTTAAGGCTGATGGCAAATTGCTGTGAAGATAAAAGCCGCGAGACAACTGCCATGTGTGCTAAATAGAAGCCACGACTTTTTTGAGGTTTCGCATGACACAGACGCACCATCATGACCATGAGCATACTCATGGTCACAAACCAGCCAATTTCGGGCGTGCTTTTGCCGTCGGCATTCTGCTTAACATCGGATTTGTCGCAGTCGAGGGCATTTATGGCTTTCTGGCGCATTCAGTAGCGTTACTGGCAGACGCCACACATAACCTGAGCGATGTATTAAGTCTGCTACTCGCATGGGGAGCCAATGTTTTGTCGCGTCGCCCTCCGTCTCAAGATTTCACCTACGGTCTACGCAGTTCGTCCATCCTAGCGGCACTGATTAATGCTGTCTTGCTGTTAGTTGTAACTGGGGGTATCGCTTGGGAAACTATGCAGCGCCTGATGAGCCCGCTGCCTGTTGCCGCTGAAACGGTCATTTGGATTGCAGCTTTGGGTGTGCTGATTAATACAGCGACGGCGTTATTGTTCATGTCCGGTAGAAAAACAGATTTGAATATTCGCGGCGCATTCCTGCACATGGCAACAGATGCCGCTGTCTCGCTTGGGGTGGTACTTGCCGGCGTAGGAATCCTTGTCGGGGATTGGTTTTGGTTAGACCCAGCAATCAGCTTGCTCATTGTCATTGTCATTTTGGTCAGTACATGGGGATTCCTGTGGGAGTCGATAAAATTAGCCCTGCATGCCGTTCCAGAGAGCATCAATCCACTGCTTGTCCGAAATTACCTAGCGGGGTTGCCGGGCGTTACGGAAATACACGATTTTCACATTTGGGGCATGAGTACCACAGAAACAGCGATGACTGTTCATCTTGTCATGCCAAATGGTCACCCCGGTGATGTGTTCATGGCTAAGATAGCGGAGGAATTGCATGATCGTTTTCACATTCAGCATGCGACTATGCAAGTTGAGCTAGGCGACGGGGGGCAACCGTGTGTGCTAGCTCCAGACCACATAGTCTAAATGGGGTAACCGCAGAATTCGGGTAGAGTCGAGATGTGACGCGGTGGTGTTAGGTTCAGCATATCTGTTTACCGCCCCTTTCGTTTGGCGGTGTCTTACTAGCTTAACCGTAACTCCGTTTCCAAGGCGATTTACTTCTGTCAAAAAATGGCACGATAGGCATTCCTAAAATAATTGCGTGGGATTGGGAGTTCTCGATATTTGTTAGCCTTGCTCTTTTGAAGCTAAAAACCAAAAGAATCTCGTCAAGATTTCTTGAGCAGTTTTTTAAATCCGACTATCTCGGCGAGCAGATTCGTCAACGTTCAAAGCAAGGGACAGTAACAAATCTACATCTCGAAGAAATACGTGAATTTCTAATTCCTCTTCCACCCACCAAAGTCGAGCAAGAAGCCATCGCCGAGGCGTTGAGCGACGCTGATGCCCTGATCGAATCCTTGGAGCAACTTATCATCAAAAAGCGTCAGATCAAACAAGGCGCAATGCAGGAGTTACTCACCGGCAAGAAGCGTTTGCCAGGATTTGGAATCCAGGACGGTTACAAGCAAACAGAAATTGGAATGTTGCCAAAAGATTGGACTTTACGGCCATTATTGACTGCTGTCCAAATAGCACAAGGCCAAGTAAATCCGACAATTGAGCCTTATAAGTCAATGATCTTGATTGGTCCAATCCACGTTGAGAGCATGACAGGTAAACTACTTGCGGTTCAAACGGCAGCAGAGCAACGTGCAATCAGTGGTAAGTACCTTTTCAATAAGGGTGATGTCATTTACGGTAAGATAAATCCGTACTTGCGAAAAGCAACTCTCGCTGGATTCAGCGGACTTTGTAGCGCAGATATGTATCCTTTGAGACCAATGGCAGATATATCATCATGTTTTATGCTGGCCGTAATATTGGGACAACAGTTTACAAAGTATGCTGAATCGGTTTCAGTTCGAAGTGGAATGCCAAAAATCAATCGAGTTGAATTGGCAGAGTTTAAATTTCCATGTCCTCCCACCAAAGCTGAACAAACCGCCATCGCCGAAATCCTCAGCGACATGGACGCCGAAATCGCTACACTGGAAGCCAAGCTCGCCAAAGCTCGTCAGATTAAGCAAGGCATGATGCAGGAACTACTTACCGGTAGGATTCGGTTGCTATGAGAGGCACAGGGCAAGCGGCGCAATTTTTTATCGGTTGGGATGTCGGTGGATGGAATATGGCGATAGAATCGAGATGTTTCCGTCATGCCTTCAAAGAAAATTGATAATATCATTCCCCAATTTTGCATTTTTCACTCACAGTTACCTACGATGAACATTTCATTTTCCGTCAATGACGACATTTTGCTGTCGCTGAAAGAAACCACCGAAGAATTTACCCAGGACATACGTTTCTGGTCGGCCTTAATGTGGTATCGCAAAAACCGCTTATCGCTCGGGAAAGCCGCGGAATTAGCGGGATACAGCAAACTGGACTTCATCGAACGAATGAAATTGGAAAATGAGCCCATATTTGATTACAGCGAAGCGGAAATAGCCGAGATTTTTACAGATGCCGATAAATTGCCATGATAATTGTCGCGAACACTACGCCGATTATCTCCTTGGCATCGATCGGACGGTTGGACATCCTCGAAAAGCTGTTCGGCAAAGTGATGATTCCCGAGGCGGTCTACCATGAAGTCAAGGCTAAGCCCGGTTACGGCTATGAGCAAATTGACTGCGCATTTATTGAAGTCCGCGCCATTCAGGGACTTTTGTACAAGGATTTCTTGCTGACCCAGCTGGATTCGGGAGAAGCCGAAACGATCATTTTGGCGAAAGAGGTCAACGCCGACTTCGTCATTATCGACGAAAACTTAGGGTACCGAATTGCCAATAACGCGGGGCTGACGGCCATCAGGACGCTGTCGCTGTTACTGAAGGCCAAGGAAAAAGGCCATATTACGCAAGTCAAACCCTTGCTAGACGAGATGGTCGCAAAAGGGCGCTGGTATTCCAATGCTGTTTACCGTTCCTTTTTGGAAAAAGCGGGAGAGCTATGACGGATATCGGCAAACCCGAACGCGCGACGCAGAAGCGGGTCATTACCTTATTTCGAGAGGAACTCGGTTACCGCTATCTCGGCGATTGGACCGACCGCGACGGCAACAGCAACATCGAGGAAGGTTTGCTCTCGGCCTACCTGAACAAAAGCGGCTACAACCCGGCGCAGATCAGCATCGCGTTGCACAAACTGCGTACCGAAGCTGACAATCACAGCCGTAACCTGTACAACAATAATCAAGCCGTTTACAAACTGCTACGCTACGGCGTGCCGGTCAAAACCGAGGCGGGTAAGACCACTGAAACTGCCCACCTGATCAACTGGACAGAACCCCACAAAAACGACTTCGCGATAGCCGAGGAGGTCACGCTCAATGGCAACCACGAGCGGCGGCCCGATATTGTCCTCTATGTGAACGGCATCGCGATCGGCGTACTGGAATTGAAGAATAGCCGGGTTTCGATCGGCGACGGCATCCGGCAAAACCTCTCCAACCAGCAGCCGGAATTCAATGCGTGGTTCTTCAGTACGGTGCAGTTCGTTTTCGCCGGCAACGACTCCGAAGGCTTGCAATATGGCGCGATCGGCACGCCCGAGAAGTATTTCCTGAAGTGGAAAGAGGACGAAGAGAACAACAGCCGCTACAAGCTGGATAAGTATTTGCTTAAGCTGTGCGAGAAACATCGCCTGGTCGAGCTGATGCATGATTTTGTGCTGTTCGACGGCGGCGTCAAGAAGCTGCCGCGCGTGCATCAGTATTTCGGCATCAAGGCGGCGCAAGGCCATGTACATCGGCATCATGGCGGCATCATCTGGCATACCCAAGGCAGCGGCAAGAGCATCGTGATGGTGTTGTTGGCCAAGTGGGTCCTGGAAAATAACCCTCATGCCCGTGTCGCGATCATTACCGACCGCGACGAATTGGATAAACAAATCGAGAGGGTCTTCAACGAGGCCGGCGAAGCGATCAAGCGCACTCATAGCGGCCGCGACTTGATGAGTCAGCTCGGCCAGGCGACGCCGCGGCTTTTGTGTTCGCTGGTCCACAAATTTGGCCGCAAGGATGTGGACGATTTCGACGCTTTTATCAAGGAACTGGAATCTCAGCCCAGCCCAGCAGTCGGGGAGGTTTTTGTGTTCGTGGACGAGTGTCACCACACCCAAAGCGGCAAGCTGCACCGGGTAATGAAGGCGATGCTGCCGAATGCCGTGTTTATTGGTTTCACCGGCACGCCCTTGTTGAAGAAGGACAAAGCGACCAGTCTGGAAGTCTTCGGCGGCTACATCCACACCTATAAATTCGGCGAGGCGGTCGAGGATGGCGTCGTGCTGGATTTGGTTTACGAGGCGCGCGACATCGATCAAAAGCTCGGCTCGGTGGACAAAATCGATGCCTGGTTCGAGGCCAAAACCAAAGGTTTGAACGACTGGCAGAAGGACGAGCTGAAAAAGCAATGGGGCACCATGCAAAAGGTGCTCAGTTCCAAATCGCGCATGGAGCGGGTGGTGGAAGACATCATCTTCGATTTCAGCGTCAAGCCGCGCCTATCCAGCGAACGAGGTAACGCAATCCTGGTGGCCTCCAGCATCTATGAAGCCTGCAAATATTTAGCGCTCTTCCAGAAAACGCTGTTCAAAGGCAAGTGCGCCTTAATCACTTCCTACAACCCCCAAGCGCAGGATGTGACCAAAGAAGAAACCGGCGCCAATACCGACACCGACAAGCAGTTCATCTACAACACTTACACCGAGTTGCTCAAAGATATACAAGCCAAATCGGGGATGACAAAAACCGAAACCTATGAGGAATGGGCAAAGGCCTTGTTCACCAAGGAGCCGGCCAATATGAAGCTACTGGTCGTGGTAGACAAGCTGCTGACCGGCTTTGACGCTCCGCCCTGCACCTACCTTTATATCGACAAGTCGATGCAAGATCACGGCCTGTTCCAGGCCATTTGCCGAACCAACCGGCTGGACGGCGAGGACAAGGACTTCGGTTACATTGTCGACTATAAGGATTTGTTCAAAAAAGTCGAGAACGCGATTTCGGTGTACACGTCTGAACTGGACCGCAGTGCCGGCGGCGCCGATCCCGACGTATTGATACAGGATCGCCTAAAGAAAGGTAAGGAGCGGCTCGATCAGGCGCTGGAAGCCATCGCCTTGCTTTGCGAGCCGGTAGAGCCACCGAAAGGCGAGTTGGAGCATATCCATTATTTTTGCGGCAATACCGAGATTGCCGCAGACCTGGAAGAGCGGGAGCCGCAGCGCACGGCGCTGTATAAGGCCACGGCGGCACTGGTGCGCGCTTACGCCAATATGGCCGATGAAATGGAGCCGGCGGGATACGACAGCGCCGACATCGCTCGCATCAAGCGGCAGATCGAGCACTACCTGGCTATCCGGGAAATCATCCGCAAGGCCAGCGGCGAAACGCTCGATCTGAAAGCCTACGAAGCCGACATGCGGCATCTGATCGATACCTATATCCAGGCCGACGAACCGCGCAAGATATCGCCGTTCGATGACCTGCCATTGCTGGAATTGATCGTCAAAACTGGCATTGCCGAGGCTATCAACAAGCAATTGGGCGGGCTCAAGGGCAATAAGAACGCGATCGCCGAGACCATCGAGAACAACGTCCGCCGCAAGATCATCAAGGAGCATCTGAACGACCCGGCGTTTTTCGAGAAAATGTCGGCGCTGCTCGACGAAATCATCGCGGCGCGTAAAGCGAAAGCGATCGAGTATGAAGACTACTTGAAGCGTATTGCCGACGTGGCGAAGAAAGTCGAGGCAGGTAAAAGCGAAGACACTCCAGAGAAACTTGATACACCGGGAAAACGCGCGCTGTACAATAACCTGGACAAAAATGAGAAGCTAACCTTGAAAATTGACGAGACCATCAAACAGGTCCGTCCCGATGGTTGGCGTGGAGTCCAAGCGCGCGAGCAAATTATCAAGGCAGCGTTGTATGGCGTCTTACAGGATATCGCCGAAGTCGAGCGCATTTTCCTGATTATCAAAGCACAGCTCGAGTACTGATGGCCACGCAAATCAACCTGGGCAACATCACGGTGGATGTCGTGTTCAATGACATCAAAAACATCCATCTCAGCGTCTATCCGCCCGATGGCAAGGTACGCATATCGGCGCCGACCCGCATGAATCTCGATACCGTTCGCGTCTTCGCCATTTCCAAACTGGGCTGGATCAAGCAGCAACAAGAGAAACTGCGCGGCCAGGACCGCGAGACCCCGCGCGAATATCTGGACCGGGAAAGCCACTACGTTTGGGGGAAACGCTATCTGCTGAGGGTCGTGGAAGGCAACGTCACACCGGGAACCGAGCTAAAGCACAACGCCATGGTGTTGCGAGTTCGGCCGGGAACCGATGAAGAAAAAAAGCAGGCGATGGTGGAAGGCTGGTACCGCGAACAACTCAAGGCAGCCGCCGCCGATTTAATTGCCCGCTGGGAGCCGCTGATCGGCGTCAAAGTGGGGGCGTTTTTCGTGCAGCGCATGAAGACGAAGTGGGGCAGCTGCAACTCTATCCATCGCAGCATCCGCCTCAATACCGAATTAGCCAAAAAGCCGCCTGAATGCCTCGAATATATCGTCGTGCATGAAATGGTGCACCTGTTGGAGCCAACGCACAATGCGCGGTTTGTCGCGTTGATGGAGCAATTTATGCCGAACTGGCGGATGTTTCGGGAACAATTGAATCAGCTGCCCGTTCGGCATGAGATGTGGATTTATTAACCTCTAGTTATTTTGTAATTCAATGCTGCTTATCCATCTTTCTGATATTCATTTTCGCTTAGGAGAAGTTGGGTCCGCGATGGACCCTAACTTCCATCTTCGGAACGAGCTGCTGCTGGATGCAGAACGGATATGCGAGAGATTAGGCGCCTCTCCAACTGCGATAATGATATCTGGAGATATCGCTTATGCGGGCGATAAGCGTGAGTATGATTTTGCTTTGGAGTGGTTGGAAAAACTTTGCAGAAAATGTAACACCACAACAGCCAGCGTTTTTGTTATACCAGGCAATCATGACGTAGTTCGGAACGTTGCCTCTGGAAGAGTTATCCATGCCTTGCATCATGCCATTAAAACAGAAAGTGATATCTCTCTCGATGCTACCTTGCGAGGAATGCTTACTGATCCTGAGAGTGCTCGCTTGCTTTATGAATCCATAGAGCCATATAACCTTTTCGCAGGGCAATTTTTCTGCGATATCCTCCCCCCGGAACGAACCATTGCAAAGCGGGATCTCATGCTAAACGATGGCTCGACCTTGCGGCTATCAGGACTCAATTCTGCTTTTGTTTCAAGCGCGGCGGACAAACCCAGGGACTTATTTGTGGACCCAGCCGCATTTCAGATTGCACGGGAACGAGGTATAGAGCATGTAATTTTATGCCATCATCCATATTCCTGGCTTCGTCAAGGTGAAGAACTACAAGACCATTTGAAGGATGTGGCCCGCATTCATCTTTTCGGGCATGAGCATACCAACAGGATTGAAACCGCTCGTGACTACGTTAGGATCGCAGCGAGCGCCGCGCATCCAGATCGAGCGGAGCGAGGGTGGGAGCCGGGTTATAACCTTATCGAAGTTGAAGTTATCGGAACTGATACCCAACGTCGCCTTGATGTTCGTGTCCATGTCCGCGTTTGGCAATCCCGACCAGGGCGATTCATCGCGAAAATGGATAGGGAGGATGATGTATTTCGCCAAGAAATTAAATTAGACTCTTGGACGAAACCGAATCCGGTCTTGGAACCGATACCCGAGGAAAATAACCTCAAATCTATCAGCCATGAGCCGAATCGCGAGGAGTCCATGCCAGAACTGGCAAGGAGTGACCCTATGAGTAATAAACTCAGAGAAATTAGTATACGCTTTTTCAAGCTCACATTAAGCCAGAAAACAGCTATTGCAGGCAAGTTAGGTCTCTTTGAAGACGAAGATGTTAATCAACCCGATTTTGAACGGTTTCGGCGAGTATTTATCCGAGCCCGTGATCGAGGACTGATAGAACTACTCGACAACGAGATCACTGCTGTAAGCTCAAACCAAAACAATTAAACCACCCGTTAATAGGAGAATATGCACGTGGCAGCCTACAGTTTCGCCGACCGCTACAAAGCGGCCAGTCTTGCACCAAATGGGGAAATTATTCGCCACAGGCAAGATTCGATTGAGAATATTCGAAAGGATATAGATACTGAGCGAGTGGTTGAGCTTACTCGCCTTTATTTTGGGCTAAATCCAAAAAAGTCACCCGATTGGTTTATCGAAGCTTTCTCTGAAACTGATCCGACCTTTTCCATGCTCGACAACGAGCGAGAAGTAGCTGTCCTATCTGAATGCCTTCTCGCCGCAAAATTGGCAGACGGGGTCAATGCTGCAGGCTTGGCGTTACTCTCCGCATCAGCAAACGGAAATCGCCAGCCGTTACTTGAGAGATCCAAGCTTGTTTCAGAGGCTAATGATGCGTTGCAAGCACTATCCGTGGCCGGTCGCCAGTTTGGCGGAAGTAATTTTAAGTCAATCACTTTACCGGCCAAAAGCACGGTTGGCGATTCAGTCGACAAATTTCTTCAAGGCGGCCCAGATTGGAATAAAACTGCTGAATTATTTAAGCAAATCAGTAATGAAAATTTGGACGCAATAAAAAAACTCACTAATCAAGTCCATGGGGTACTCTTACCAATGTCACAACGACTGTCCGGTCTTGAAGAAGAAGTCTCTATGTTGTGGTGGTACATTGGTGGCTGGAGTCGACTCTTGAATCGTCCATTCAACGAACTTAATCCTGCTCTCGCAGCAGGGATGGCCGGCATCGATTTAGCAAGGCTGACTACCAAGGCGCCAGGTCCCGTAGCTGCCCCTGCCATTCTTCATCGCTTGTTGATCTCGAACCGAAAAGGAAAAGTACCGGAAATTTCTATCCAACACATGGTCGATAATTTTCCGCCAGAACATTACGATCAGCTTAATTTAGGCGCGGCGTTGAAAGATGTCCCAGACTTGTGTCCGGCATTAACTGGATTTCGGTTGTCAGCGGAGATCGGAGACCCGTCGGCATGGAAAGCTGCTTTCCGTAAAATCGTAGGATTCGGCGCGGATACTGCTTTTCACCCTTTGGAGCTCGCTATGCAGGTTTACCGTGAAGAGCTTCTCGTTTCATTGTTAGACGTGTAAACAGCTATGTCCGATGCCGTTGAATACAAAAACTGTAGTAAATCCGAATGCGAAGTTGCCAAATCGGGAGCATGTGCAGAAGGACATCAACCTTTAGAGTCATGCCGTTTTTATGGTAAGGCATCAGAACGTGATGATAGTTTTGATGACGATTTTCAAAATGCTAGTGAGGAAGGTGATTTAGATAGTGGTGAGGGCGATTTTATCGATTTGCCTTCAGGTGAAACACTGGATATGGCTAAGGTTGACGAATTTCTGAGGTGGCGACCTATCCGTCTCATTACGATTGTAGGGGAGCGTGATAGCGGCAAAACCACGCTGATCTGTTCTATCTACGATCAATTCCTACGCGGACCATTCGCTAGCTATCGTTTTGCCGGTAGTCGAACGCTAATTGGATTAGATCGACGGCACTATTACTCGCGAGCCGACTCAGGGCTCTCTAGTCCAGACACGCCGCGTACATCATTGGCAGATGGCATCCGCTTCTTCCATTTCGCTGTAATACGCGAGGATGAGCAGAATGCCAGAACCGATCTGATGCTATCAGACCGGGCAGGAGAAAAATACCGCCAATCTCGCAATAAAACAGACGTGGTTTCTGAGCTTGTTGAGGTATCCAAGGCTGACAAACTGGTGCTATTGCTGGATGGCGCCCGTTTAGCGAATCCGGCTGAACGTGCAAATGCGTTCAATTCAGTCAGACAAACGCTTAGAGCTTTTCTAGATGGAGGAGCGCTTGCTAGAGATACGCACGTTCAAGTGGTGACCACAAAAATAGATCGGATAGAAATCCAGCCTGAATCCGAAAAAGAGGAAATTTATCGGTTTCTGGGCGATTTTAAAGAGCGGCTATTCGAGAATTTTAAAGATCGCGTGACCAAATTGTCATTTTTCGAGATTGCAGCACGCGATCCCGATCGAAAATTACCTCTTGCATTTGGTCTCGATCAATTATTTACGAGTTGGGTTGATGAAATAGTTCAGCCAACTCCGACAACAGGGATACATAAATTTTCCCTACAAAGCGAGTTCGATATGCTCCTCGTTCGTACCCCTATGGAGGTTGTTCTGTGAGTGACCGCCTTTACCACGCGATCATTGGGTTACCTGAGTCAGGTAAAACAACATTCTTGGCTGCTCTTTGGCATTTGATTGAAGCAGGTGAGGTAACTACCCAATTGGCTTTGGATCGCCTTGATGGCGACAGAGAGTACCTTAATAAAATCGCTGACTGTTGGAGGCGATGCGAGAAGGTTCCGCGTACCTCGGGAGCTGGCGAAACCGATGTCTCGATTTGGGTTCATGAACCTGCAACTGGCCGCCAAGCCAAACTAGGGTTTCCTGATCTTGCCGGCGAGTCATTCGAGCGCCAAGTAGCGACCCGAAAGTGCCGAAAAACTTACATCGACGATTTTGACGGTAATGGGGGCGTGATGCTGTTTCTCACTGCGGATCGGCCTCAAGATGGGGCAACACTGCTCGACATGGCTCCTATGTGGGAGGGAGAGGAATCTCAATCTGATGAGATGAAAGAATGGACGCCGAGTTGCATACCACAACAGGTTCAGCTTGTCGAACTCCTCCAATTCTTACAGCGCCCTCCGTTTCGACGTGTATGCCGTCGTCTTGCAGTGATCATCTCGGCTTGGGATGTGATAGCTGAGCCGCGCCCCTCACCGGAGGTTTGGCTTAATCGCGAATTACCACTACTTCATCAATTTTTACTGAGTAATGGAGCTAGCTTTAATTTCCGTGTGTACGGCGTATCGGCTCAGGGAGGCAATTTAGGGGAGGCGAAGGGTACTCTTTTAAAAAAAACTCCGAGCGAACGTGTTGAGTGCGTTGGCGATGGGGTACAGCCGCATGATCTTACCGCCCCGATTCATTGGTTGATGGAGGGCGGTTAATTGTCGGATGACAGCCAACCACAGCCGAACCTCATCAAAATAAATCAATGCTTATTTGGATACGATGATGGTCACCGGATGCTCGCATGTTCCACCAAGTTGTCAAGCGAAGCTCATTCTTTGCTTCTACTCCTGAGCGATCTAATTCCTGGGATAAAACTAACTGAATTGGGAAGTTACTGGACTGGGGTTCCTCTTCGTGACGACAAACAATATGTCCTAATGCGAACATGGCCAGCCCCAGAAATGTCGAGACCTGGGTGTGTATGGACTCATGGAGTTCTGGTGAGTTTCGCCGATATGGCACGTATTGTTGACTTAGGTGTTTTGAGGTATTTGACAACTCGCCCGGTAATTCAAAGCCAGTATGAGACTTACAAAAGGGCCATACCTTTAGATCCTACATCCATATCTCTAGCAGTAAATTCTGGCAATGGACGCTCGGTAAGCCCTGCCCATGCTCTCCGATTGGTTCGGGCCGTATATGGTGATCGGTTCAAACCCGATGTTGAGACCAAATCAGGCGAACTTGACGAGGCATTATTCGCCCTCTGGTCTCAACAATGGCCACGCTTGCGCCGCTCCTTTGCGTTTCGAACTGCGGCAAGTAAGTTAGAGGGATCCTATCCAGGTGTGCGGTTCGATCTACGTTTTGTAGTTAGCTCGGACAGTATGTCGGCTATCACGTCGGAATCTTTAGGCGAGGCGAAGCCGTGGGAGATAGTAACGATAGATGACATGCGCAGCATCGAGCCTACAAGCTTTCGCCGATTGTTATGGAGGTACGGCTCGGACATTAACCAGGGGCGTAAAAGGTTCCACCTTCTTGCTGACCTTTATTTGAAGACTCGCGTAGATATCCTTAGGGGTAAGAATCTTGAAACTGTCTTTAATATGGTTGCGAACAAAATACCCTCACTATCGGATGGCTTCACCCTAAAAGAAGACTTGGTAGCTTGTGGCAAGAGCAAATTCTCACTATTACCTCCTAGCGACGAAGTGGATGCGCTTGCGTTCTTTATCCGTCATCCAGAAATTGATGAGCTACCTCTTCCTCCGATAGAAGCACACGCTGCTGTTCAAAAATTTTGGTATTCAAGGTCGAACGAGATCCTCATGCTAGCTGAACTGGCTACCGAGCGAAATTCAGAACTGGGTAATGTGATTTTAAATCACCTTGCCTTAGTTGCTGAGCCCACTACTTTTCTCAGGCTCACCACAGATCGGTCCAATCTTAGGCATCGCTTGATTCAGTTGAACCCTACCCTTTTAATTTCCGAGGCAATAACCGAGGTACCACGTCCCGAACTATTGGGGCTCCTTGATCTTATCCCAGATGATTACCCCGGCATTGCCGATAAACTCCTTACTTACCTGCTTCAACTGGATGATACGGATATCGCCAATAAAATGTGGTGCCGATTTCCTGACGAGGCTTTACAAGCTGAAACCGAATTTTTGCGTCATGCAATTGAAAAAAATGGACCAGTCTTGCCTTTGGCTTGGCGTCGAGAGCTTGAGCGGAATAGTGACTTACTGCTAAACAAAGGCATTGTTGAAAAGTCGCGGTCTACCCGTTTTCTTGCCGAACTCTCAAATATTCTGGGGTACGACAGCCTTGATGTTTTAAAAATGGGACCTAAACCATGGATCACAGCACTAAAAACTGCGGAGGATAATATTTCTGGGTATGACCGAAAAACTTTTTTGTCTTTTCTCCTTGCACTTGCTATTCGATACCCAGAGCCAGGATCAGAACTGATATTTGAACGAGCCTTTGAAGTTGTGCACAACGATATCTGGAATTCAAGGCTCTCATGGGAAGGACTGTCTATCCTCAGACGTTACCTTCCGGATATCGGCTGGTTAGCAAATTGGGATAATTGTAAACGTCTTCGAATAGCAGTAGTGTCAGCCTATATTAATGGTAACCTGGATCCGATGAGTTTTTATCGGCTGACGAATGATCAGAGCTTACGCAATCGTTTGACTGATTTAGCTATGGAGACTAAAAAAGGACGACGTTTCCTTAAGATAATACCAGATTAAAGTTTAGAATAAATGCTCATTAAATAACATCTAAAGTGTTCAGTCCTATCGATCATTTAAAGACTGAATAGGCCTGGGTAGGTTGTGCATATACACCAAGAGTCAGCTCTTTGGATCGGCCACAGCCGCGTAATATTCGGCGTCTAAATCGTCATCGGCTGGGTCTGGACGCTCGCCGCCAAAATAGATTTGTGGATCGCTACTATCAAACCATTCAACAAATTCTTTCGCTGTTGAGAATTCCTTTGCACCACTTGGGGTTTCTATTTCGACCAGATACCCTTCATCAAGCAAGCCACAAATGTGGAACTTAAATTTACTGCCCACTTTTGATCTTGCTTCATTTACGCAGTTGGCTGAGATGTTAATTTTATTGTTGTCGTTCATAGCATCTTTTCCTTTTTAGTTCGTTATAGTCTTATCTATTCTCAAATAAGGCGCAATGAATTGCGATTTTTTATCAAAATTAGTGTTGCTTTAACAGCTTAATAACTCACTTTGAACGTCGGGCTGTCCTCGGGGCGCGTCTTACGGTGATCATAAATCCGCGTCGTCGCGATATTCGCGTGTCCGAGCCATTCCTGCACCTTGGCGATGTCGGCCTGATGGTCGAGCGCATTGGTCGCCGCGGTGGCCCGGAGCGAGTGCGCGCCGATGGTAAAACCTAACTCACTGGAATATGCGCGCACGAGCTTATAGATGCCGTCGGGGGTGATCGCCTTCTCCCCGCCGCCTTTCGTATTGTTGCTGACCGGTCGGAACAAGGCGCCGGACTCGTCGCTGCCGTGTCCGGCCAGCTCCAGATAATCATGAATCAGCCCGCCGGCGGCCGGATGCAAGGGCACATAGCGGGTCTTGCCGCCTTTGCCGGCCACTTTCAGGTGCGGCACCCCACGCCGTTCCTGTTTGAAGTCCTTCACCTTCAGCTTGCACAATTCCTCGCGCCGCAGCGCGTGATAGAGCAGGGTGGCCAGAATCGCCTTATCCCGGAGAGTGCGCAGCGTCGCCCCGGACGGCGCGTCGAGCAATTTCCGTGCCTGGTGATCGCCGAGCGCCGGGGTCCGGCCTTCGAAACTGTCGTTCTTCGGCCGCTTGACGCCTTTGACCGGATTATGGGTGACGGCGTTTTTCTCGCACAGGTAATCGAACAACGACGCCAGCGCCGAAAGCCGGTGGCGGATGGTGCTGCCGCCGCGCTCGCGCCGCACCAGGTCGTCGCGCCACGCGATCACATGGGCGCGGGTGACGCTACGGAATTCTTCCGCTTGCTGGATGCCGGTAAAGGTCATGAAATCCTTGATCGCGTTTTCGTAGGCGCGCCGCGTTGCCTTGTTGGTCAAATTGGCGAACCATTCGACTTCGGGCGGCACGTCAGCCAGGCGCAAAAAATCTTCGGCCGTTAACAGACGACTTTCGGAGGGGATCTTCTGGATCGGATTTTGGGGTTCGCTCATGGGGCCATCTTACTCTTGATAAAATCCATTATCAAGAGTAAAAGCCGGGGGAAGGGGGCCGGATTGTGTAATTTTCTACATTAGTTGGCGCAGATTTTTCGGAATTATTTGGCGCATCAGGATTTGACCTTCTTGCCTTTGGTGTAGCGACAGAAAAGACCTGTTTTCGTATTGTTCCGACCTCGGCTTGCCAGTGTTCCATCAACGGCCTTTTTCTATATGTGATAATGTCCTTTATCACATATAGGAGACCTCATGATCGAACTACCCAAAGTCATTCCCGATCCCGACTTGTTACTGGCATTGGAGCCGGAAGAGCTGGCCGTCAAGATGCTCTTTATTCTCCGCCAACGTGGTCAGCCGAAATTTCATCCGGGTAATTTTCAAAACGAGTTATGCGAAGACCCGGTGTCTGGGCGGCCGGGATACCCGCGTCAACGTCAGAAGGAAATCGAACTTGCCTTAACCGAGGCCTGGTCATGGCTGGAGGCGCAAGGTCTTATCGTTCCCGATGAAGGCACCAATGGACAAAATGGTTGGCGGCGGCTAAGCCGTCGGGCACAGCGCATGGAAAGCGAAGCCGATTTTGCCAGCTTTAAAACCGCCCGCCTATTGCCACGCGAAATTCTGCACCCGAAAATTGCCGATCCGGTATGGCGGGCCTTCATGCGCGGCGAATTCGACGTGGCCGCGTTTCAGGCGATGAAAGCGGTCGAGGTTCATGTGCGCGAGGCCTCTGGGGCGAACAATAGCCTGCTTGGCACAAAGCTCATGCAGGAGGCATTCCGGGATAACGGTCCGATGACCGATATGACAGCGGAGGCGGGCGAACGGGTCGGACGAATGAATCTGTTTATGGGAGCGATTGCCTCTTATAAAAATCCGCATTCGCATCGCGACGTGAATCTGGATGATCCCGCCGAAGCGCTGGAGATCATCTTGTTGGCCAATCATCTGTTGCGCATCGTGGACGCGCGAATGGCAGCGAGTAAAATCCCATGAGCCCATTGATTGCCCTGCCCTCGCCTTCGCTTCCCGCCCTGATTACCGTCGCCGCGACGACATGACGCTGGACGAGGTCTAGAAGGAGATAGGGATTTATCTTAATTACTGCTCGTTTAACTAATGACTTTAGGGGCGTCTTGAGGCGATATTTTGCGCGCGCTTCTCTAACTGTTCCGCTTCTGTATTTCTGCCCTGTTTCCGATACAGTTCCGCGAGGTTGTTCAGGATTTCCTCTACGTGGTGATATTCGGGTCCAAAGGCCTTTTCGAATATCCTTAGCGCGCGTTGATAGAGTGGCTCGGCCTTGTCGAATTGCTCCTGTGCTTTATATAGCTGTAGCGGCCCGATAACATAAACCACAGGAACCGATTACATCCGGTTTTCGGGACCACATTAGCTGAGAATATCCGGGCGTCGGGACCCAGATTAAGTGAGAATGAGCTCAGATTAATTGAGAACAGCCCGATAACATCGGCCAGGATCCACATTAACCGAGAATAGCGGGAACGTGTGCTATGAGCAAACCTGACCCTATAGACGGTTTAAGCGACGATGAACGCAAACTGCTGATTGATGGATTGACAGCTCTGCGCCGGGAGCGTGGACAGGCGTGGAATGCGGCCTGTGATGCCGCCGATGCGAATGGGAAACGCCGCCCTTCCTTACGTCAGATCGGTATCGATGACATTAAACGGCTTGCTCGGCGAATTGGCGGTAGAGCCGCCCATACCCACTGGCTTGAGGAGTAACCGGCAAGTCATTCCCAGCACGGTTCGACATACTCATCCAAAATAAGTAAATCAAACGTTGTTTTATAGAACCTGTATTCTGCACTGAAAACAGGCTGATTTCGACGGAAAATGACCGTACTGCCGGAGTTCGACAAAATGATCGTTTTATCTAACTAATAAATTTGAAGAAATGGCGTGCCTATTAAAAGTCGTCAAATTGACGTACAATATTGGCCAATATGATGAACATGACCCCTGAGGTTTCGCCATGCCCAATAAGAAAGTGCAGTTAGCACAAAACCCAGTACACAAGGAAAGACTCGGTTTTCGTCTGGATGAACAGACGAAGGACTTGATCGAACGCGCCGCCCACCTGGAATCACGAAAACTGACTGACTTTTGTATAGCGGCACTTACCGATGCTGCACGACGAACCATTGCGGAACATGAAACACTTATGCTTTCCGATCTTGACCGAAAGGTATTTTTCGATACGCTCATGAGCCCACCGCAAGCAAGTGAACGACTTGTTCGCGCACTGGCCGAGCACAAACGGCGAATCATTTCATAAATGACTGAGGCGATATCGCCAGACTTAAAAATCGAACCATTCGGCTCCCATCACAATCGCGCTGGCTTTTCCTGCGGCGTCGAAAGCCTGGATCGCTATTTCAAAACGCAGGCCAATCAGGATGTGAAGCGTAAAATCAATGGCGTATTTGTTCTCGTCGATCCGCGCGAACCGACTGAAGTACTCGGCTACTACACCTTGTGTGCGACCGCGCTCGCGCAAGGGGACGTACCGGTGGGTGCCCGCAAGCACATCCCACGCTATCCTTTGGTCAGTGCAACGCTCGTGGGCCGTCTGGCCGTCGCAGGCCATCAACAAAGACAGGGGTTGGGCGCACTATTGCTCGCGGATGCGGTGAAGCGAGCTTACGCGAGTGCCAGTTCTATTGGATCTTCCATGCTCATCGTAGACGCCATCAGCGAGCAGGCTGCTGCCTTCTACGAGGCTAATGGCTTCGTTCGCTTACCGGACTCTCTTCGACTGATACTGCCGATGCAAGCGATTGCGAAGCTGCTGGAGTCGTAACCGCCGATAGAGCCCGTTTCTGAGCCAAAGCCGCCTGGATGAGGGAGTACTGGCGTGCCCGCGGCCCCATTCTCAGTTAATATGGTTCCTGGCCGATGTTATCGGGCTGTTCTCAATTAATCTGAGCTCATTCTCATTTAATGTGGGCCAGGGCGCCCGGATATTCTCAGCTAATGTGGTCCCGAAAAACGGATGTAATCGGTTCCTGTGATTTATGTTATCGGGCCGCTACAGATAGGGAGGCGTTCGCTCACACAGAGAGTGAAAAGCTCATGCAGACCGTGGACCAGATCAACCGGCGCTTTCCCAAAGGCATTGCGATCGCAGCCGCCGGTTTTGATCAAGACTGGCGGCCCAAGGCGGAGCGAATTTCAAAGCGCTATACCACGGATTGGCAGGAATTGGTCGTCGTCAAAGCGAATTGACCGCTCGCCCCGCAGTCAGGCACCGATTTCTTTCTGGCTGGTCTGTTCTTCCTCGATCCGCTTTTGAATGCCGTGGGCGTGTTCGCCGTTGAAAAGATCAATGGCAAAATCGAGATCGATGATTTTCTTGGCGAGAAGGTCGCACAACCCGGCCCGCATCGCCACCAGCTTGATCAAAGTTTCATCCTGCGGGTGTTGCCGGGCCAATTCCTCGTTGTTCTTGGCCGCCTTGAGATCGAGGCAAAAATTCGTGGATTGTTCAGGTGACGATTCTTCGGCCCATACCGGAAGACTCAAGACCATGAAAAGCAGGGCTTTTTTCAGCATAATGGCTCTCTAAATTCGGAAAACTTTAGGAAATGTCTTTTCCTAACAGCCTAGTTGAAATTATGAGTTTAATATGCGAATCTCTGACACGTCCTTTTAGGAAAAGGAAAAAATTAGCTCTTCTTATTGGCAGCAGTCGGCCATTTGCAGACTGTTGCACTTTTGAAGTCAATGGCAGGTAAAAGCCCAAGAGCAGGTATTCAACGACCAAGTTAAGGAGCGGAGCCCCCCCTTAACGATTTGTTAACCATATTAACGTCCTAACCCCATTAAAAACTGATCTACGAAATCAAAGATATATGTATTAGGATCAGACCCTTGATCTTTTTCTTGTAACAATTTTATAAGGTCAGCCGTCGTAATCGGAATTATTAACTTTCCGTGTTCTCGCATGGCTCCCTGAATCACTTTATTTGCAGATTCTGCACAGCCATTCTGAGAAATTATTACTGCCACCTTGCGAAGGGCGGTTGGATATAGATAACGTTCTGTAGTGATAATCTCTTTTTGCGTGATTTTTTCCGAGTAATTCTTGAACTCAAAGACAACATAACGGCTTTGCAAATCAAACAAAATAAGTTTCCAAACGTCTGCATTCGGTAAGACTCTACAGACAAGATCCCGTCGATGTAGCCCATCATCCGTTTCATGCTGCACATACCAACCAAATAAGTCATTTTCGAAAAGATATTTCAGAGCTTCAATGCACGCACCTTCGAACTGATATGCCATAGCCAGACCTGGCTCGATGAGTTTCAGTTCGTGCGCTAAGCTCTTAACAAAAAATCGTCTGGTGTTTAGAATGTAAAGATTTATGAAGCCAGCCCAGGAAGGAAATGCGAGTTGTCCGTGTTGAACTGACCGATACCGATCGGGAGTTGCTCGAAATCATCGTCAAAAAAGGCAGCGACTGGCGCGAACGAGAACGTGCCCAAGCGATTTTACTGCTCGCCGAAGGTCATACGACTTTCGAAGTGGCGGAAAAGCAAGGGGTGTTGCCGGAGACGATCCGGGAACGGCGGCGCAAATGGTTCAAAGCCGGTTTTGCCAGCCTCCCAGATCAAGCGCGAAGCGGAGCGCCGAGCAAGTTGAGTGATGAACACCGGGCCAGGTTAAAGGAATGGGTCGAGGCCGAACCGTTAACCTGCCGGGTCTTGGTCGATCGCCTGGAAACCGAATGCGGCGTTCGCCTCAGCGCCAATACCTTGCGTAACGAGTTGAAACGCATGGGGTATGTCTGGAAGCGGACGCGCTACAGTTTAAAAAAAAGCGCGACCCCGAGCGCTTCGCACAAGCCCAGCGCGACATAGCCGAGCTCATCGTCCAGGCAAAGGCCGGCGCGATCGAGCTGGCTTATGTCGATGAAGCCGGGTTTGCGCCGCAACCGCCCAACCGATCCGCCTGGACGAAAAAGGGCGAAACCCATGCCGTCACGGCGAAACGGGGGCGACGACTGAATGTGATTGGGGCCATACTGTCATCGGGAAAACTGGTGATGGCAAAACTATGGCAGAGCATCAATGGGTTGTGGTTCTTTGCCTTCTTGATGGCCATGCTGGATAAGGTCAGCAAGCCTTTGGTGGTGATCCTGGACAATGCGTCCATCCACACCGCCAAAAAACTGAAACCTTACTGGGACTTATTGGAAGAAAAAGGCATGCGGTTTTATTTCCTGCCGCCTTACAGCCCCGAATTGAACCGGATTGAATTGCTTTGGCACAAGATGAAATACGAATGGCTCAAATTCAAACTGTATACGCCGGATGAGCTGGAACGGGCCATCGACGAAATTGGGGAAGGGTTCGGCAACTTATACAGGCTGACTTTTTGAGGGGCGCTTAATATCGCGCCTCTTTTTGCCGAACCTTCATTGTCTTGATCCTGATTCGCGCTTGAATCGCCAACAATTTCAAAGGAATTAAAGTCAAGTTCTAGAGCAATTAGAAAGTCCTTAAACAAAGTTGGGAAAGGGCGAGCTTTTTCTAGAATTTTTTCAATATCCCATATTTCAACATCGCTGAACTCCTTTGCTAGAATACGGACGCCTTCGTTAATAGCGCATGAAATAACTAACATGCTGTTTTTAACTTTGGCCTCCTGTCTTATTGTTCTAATTTGCCTAAGCGCTCGGTGAATGAGCTCGGTGCGCGGTGGCGAATTCGGCCTGTAGTACTTAACTTCAACAACCGTTGCGTTTCCTTGCTCACCATAAAGTATGTCAATTTCGTAATTGTGACCTAGTGAACCGCAATATTCGATATTTGTTTTTACATCAGCAAAACCTAATTTGATAAAGAGTTCGGCGACTAATCTCTCAAACCGATTATGGGAAGTAAAAGATTGATGCATATAAAAGTTCTGTCTTTTTTGGCTTAGCAGCGATGATTAAATAAATAGGCGCTGGTGAGTACGAAAAGCAAAGAGCCTTTTTAGGCTAATGCTCTCGCTCACTTGCCGCGATGGAGTGTAGCGACTGAGTGGTCAAGTGGAGTGACTCTAGACAAAATCTTTGCTCCGTAACCAATGATGCACAAGTGTCTCCACCAAGGCTCTAGCCTCCGAAAGAAGCATTGGATATTTAGGTGGATCGGTATCTTCTTTTCCGTGCCTTGCGTCATCACCGGCCGCGTTTGGGCTGTTCGCCGTGTGCTTGAATGTCTTGACTTGCGTTTTCGTCGACCAACCATTTTCAGCGATTTTGTTAATGCCTCCAATGTCACTTTCTATTACTTCAAATATCCTGTACAAGTTAACCCAGTCGTGTTGTTGACCAAACAATCTAAAGACCTTTCTGACCGCATCATCATTCAGGCTAGCTTGCAGCCAAATCGGTATTGGATCCGTAGGTCTGTGTTCTTCAATGACGTTTCCTTCTGAGTCGACGACAGAGAGGACGAACGATTCTCGAACGTGAATCGTATCAGAATAATACATATGGAACGTCTGTGTTCCATCTGGGCGTTGCTCAAGAACACCTGACTCGGTGAAGCCTAAGTTGCCCCCAAGTGCAAGCTTTGTTGCACCGTTCAAAATGCCAAGAATTTCTACCGCGATCTCAAGGACCTCGTTGGATGTCTTGCATTTATCGAACCGTGAGCATGCCAAATAATATTGCCCATCTTCATCACGAGTTACTGCAAAACTTTCATTACACAACGATTGTGACAATTGTTGTAACTCATGTTGAGGGCCAATAATTCTGAGTTTCCAGCTCATCCGTTACCTTTTTTTTGTCTAACAAGGAATTACATGGTTAACCGGATATCTACCGGTTAATATTGATCTGCATCTGTTTTTTTCATTCCGTATATCATCGACACCAAGCAATTGTAGTCGATAAAGTTCCTATTGCAGTCATTCAACAAGATAGGGCGACAGACCGCAAAGGGTCGACAACAGACGATCGACGATTCCAACTCATAGAGTAAATGATAGCCGCGCAAGGCACTTATATTTTTAAATAACGATCATCCCCACGTCCGTGGGGATGATTCCTTTTCTTACCTCAGTCGGGCAGCTCTTTGAGGTCGCCTCTCCGTCTGCTGCGCTTGGTCGGGTTTTTGTAATTGCTCTTGCCGCCGCTCCTCATTAAGCAGTATCTTGCTCACAGCAGTCCATACCTGGCGCTTGACACCCGCCTTACCCAACTCGCTTTTTCCAGCCAAATCGTTGAAGTCAGTAAATGCCTTGGGATTTTCCCCAAGCTCGCCAGGAGCAAAGATCGGAAATATCGCTTTACCGCCTACGGCTTTGGCGGCTTCCTCCGCCTTGACACGACCAGGGTTGATGCCCTGGGTTGCTTCGAGGTGTCTGTCGTCATCGCCAGCGATGATGATGGGCTTATCGGGGAATTTCTCATGCAGTGCGCGGGCAACATGTGGCAAGTTGCCAGAGTCAAACGCCGCGACGGTGCCCTGGCCAAGCGCCTCGGACAAGCTGGCCGCCGTGGCGTAGCCCTCGGCAATGATCAGGACAGGCGCCGCCGCAACAGCAGTCATGCCACCGACCGGATGGAAGCAACCTTCTTTCTTACTATCCTTGGCAAACCGTTTCGTTCCGTCCTCTTGGATGTACTGCATTGTCCACTGTTTGCCGTCCACATCAAAAGCCGGGATGTAAGTCTTCTCTCCTTGCTTATCAGTCAGAGCACCGGCATGCGCCTGGATGTCCTTATCTTGCAGGTACGGGGTAGGCTGGATAATGGGCATCAGACTTTCTATTTGTCGGCTGACACGCTTCGCGGTGGCCTCATGCAGGCGATCTTGCTCGGCTGCACGTTCTGCTAGCTTGGTTGCGGCTTCGGCTTGTAACTTGGCTTTTTCTTGGGGATCGAGAGCATAGCCCTTTGATTTCCATTTAATATCGATGCCGGTACGATTGTTCTTGATGTATCCGGCAGGATGGCCATCCAGGTAGCCGACATAGAAACCTGCTTCCTCGCCCTTTTTATCGCCTTCGACGCCGATCCGATGCTTATTGCCATCCATGATGGGGTGTTTGCCCGTCACGATGCACCCCAAAGACTTCAATGCCTCAGCAAATTCCTCTTCTGGCGTTATCGCCGGGCCTTGCTGATCTGGAACGTTGTCAGGCTTCCAACGTTCGAGTTTTGACATGTCGGCATCGGGGCCGACATACCAAGACTTCGCCGCCTTATCCCATAAAGCACCGGCTGACTTGGCCGCGCTTCGCTCGCCATAAGGCACGGCTAAATAGATACGATCCTGATTGTTCCCTGGGTCTTTATCTAAAACCTGGGATTCCGTCTCACCAGCCGTACCAGTTGGCTGCGTCCATTTGAGGAAAAGTGAGGAATCGGCGCCTGGGGGAATGTACCAAGATTTTTGCTGCCTATCCCAACGTCCTCCAAGCTGCTTCACTTCGTTTTTCTCCTTAAAAGGCACGTTGATATAAGTCAATTGCGCAATCTCATTTCTTTTAGCGGCTAAAATATCTCCGTCAGAAACGTTTACCAGTATGTCCGCCTCCTGGGTCTGCGGGTTATCTTGGGGCTGCTTTTCGTCCGTCATGTTTATCTCCTGCGCTTGCGGCTGGATGGGATATTCCGCCAACAGATCTGGGTACTCGGCCAATACGGCCGCCGGCGGAAGAGCGGGTTTATCGCCACGAACGGTAACATCGGGCGAATTCAGATAAAGTGCATTATTGACGGCCGCACGATGCACGTCAGCAATAGCTGAATCAGAGCTTTCGGCGTCTGAAAAAGCCGAGTAGTCGCCAAGTGTCACATTCCACTTTCGGCCATGATTCTCTAACCGTTCAATGGTAACCTGAGCAAAAAATTCAGCTAACGTCATCTCATGTGGCTGCCTTAGATCGTTCATTTGCCGCTGATCCTGCACCTGCTCGAACGCCAACACATAACTATGAATCTTTTCAGCATCAGCCGCCGCACGAAATATCTCTAAAGGATCTTCCTTAAGAGCCTTGATCCACGATCCGACATAAGCCGCATGTTGACCTGGATCATGGCCAATCCCAAGCTCGTCACCCAAGATCATACTGGCAATTTCGGCTCGCAATTCTTCCTTAGCGTACCCTTCGCTTCCAAAAGGGTGTGCAAGATCGCGATCAAGTCGCGACTGGTGCCCGGTCCAGTGACCCAGCTCATGCAATGCGGTTGCATAATAGCTGTCTGCGCTAGGAAACTGTCCCTTATCAGGTAAATGAATGCTGTCAGTAGCTGGTCGATAAAATGCTCTGCCCCCCCCGTTGTGATGAATACTGGCACCTGAAGCCGATAAAATGAATTCAGCCCGCTCAACTGGGGCCCAGGTCAGTTCTTTTTTCTCGATTGGCGGTAAGCCGTCAATCTGTTCACCATTAAACACAGTTGCGAAAAAAACACGCGGACGTTCCAATCGAACGATCACCTTAGCAGGATTTCCCTCGCCATCTAACACCGGATTCCCGTTGTCGTCTTTTTTGGCATGTTCTTCAGTGAATTTCCAGTATTGAATACCCGTTCCTTTCTCGCCTTTCCGGACTTGGCCTCCCGCCTCAGAAGCTTGCTTGTATGTCATCCAACGCTGATCGTCACGATCTTGCGACATCAAATGCAACGCATTGATCCCTTTGTATCGATTACCAGTCGTTGGGTTGTATGGTAGGAAATAGCCTGATTCGCCGGCATCCCACGGTCTTTGCCACGGCGCAGTGCCTGCTTCGAGCTGTCTGATTAGATTCTCGGCAACTATTTCATGAAATGGTTTCTTCTTCTGATCCATTGGAATAACCTCCTGAGGGTCATTTCGATTATGGTGTAAGCTTTTGCTTATTAATTGTGAGTTATTACTTACATTGTCAATTGATTCGCTAATAGCGGGTTCTGGAATGGCACTTGAAATAACTGAATCTGACACGACTTGTTGAGGGATGCCATAGTCCTGATCTTCCTCGTTTCCATTAATTTCCTTATTGGCGTTCTTCTCGATCAAATCGACCACCGGCTTCGATGCGGTAATGCGCTCGAACACGGAGAGACCATTTACGCCAATGGGGATAAAGACTCTATCGGCCCAATTTATCCGTTCCGAAAATGCCCCTTGCTCTTTCAATACCCGTTTTTCAGCATCAGTCAGATGACCGCGGCCCTTTATCTCGATGCGGTCTTCATGATTAACCTTCGCCGTGGAAATTTCCCATCCGTTTGAAAGAATGGCCTTGCTGCCTTTTTTGACGGCCTCAAACAAATCGCTGGCCGACATATTGGCAATGCCGGAATTAAAGCCAAGATTCTTGAGTGTTTGCTGCGCTGCCTTCTGTCCCAACATACGGCCTAGCAGCTGCTCGCCGCCATCGGTCTGTAAGCGTTTGATGGTTTCCGATCCCTCGACACGGTCCCATATCGGCAGGATCACACCGACTATCATCCGCTCGACCTTTGTTTCAGTCTTCGGCGCATTCTCGACTTGTTCTTTCCAAAGTTTCTCGGCCTCAGCTTCATCAATAGACCTGGACAGAGTGACTCTCTGAAAACTACCCACACCATTAGTCACAACGGTTCTATAGTCATGGCCGCGATGAATCACATCGGCATTATCGATGTATTTGTGCCCATGTTTTCTGATCGTATGCAGGACGCCACGACGCACCGATATGCCTTCCGAATTGATCCTTTCGCCAATATCAGAAAGAAAAAAGACCTCGCCCTTATTTTTGCCAAACTCAGAAACAAACCAACCGCTTAAATCATCGCCAATGCGCCGAAATCCAGATAGCTTCTTAGCGTCTTCCCAAGAGTTGTATTTAATCTCGTTGGTGACGGCCAGCTCGACATATCGAGTTAGCGCCCCGGTGTTCTTATCCTCATACACAACATCATCGCGTGTTTTCTGGATGCTCAAGGCGGTCATAGTCTGCAAGCCAACATCATATAAACCGCGCTGCTTAGCGTATTCAACGGCCTCTACTAGCCGTCTTTCAAACTCTCCAAAAACAGCATTCTGCATATCGGTTTTCAGTGATAGCAGTCGATTTAAAAACTGTGGTATTGCTGGAATTTTGCTTTCGCTCAATGAAGCATTTTCATCAAGCAGATTCAGACCCATTTGCTTTGTGACATCGTGAAATGACAGGTCGGTTTTGCCTCGATAAAGATCGCCAAAGAAATTCTTCAGCGCAGTAGCGGCATATTCGCTTTCGAGATTATCGGATGCCGTAAACATGCCTTGACTGGTCGCCTCTCGCTGACCACGTGTCAAGGCGCCCAACTGATCCAGTCTGCGAGCAATAGATGATACAAACCGCTTTTGCGCCTTCAGGTTGGTCGTAGGCAGCACATAATGCGGTTCTTGCGCTTGGTTGGTCCTATGTGTTCGACCAAAGCCCTGTACCGCGGAATCGGCCCTCCAACCTGGCTGCAAAATATAGTGAATACGTTTGCGTTGATTTTCGGCTGTGTTATCGGCATGAAAGCTGTAACCCGTTCCGCCGGCTCCCGAAAAAATCAATATGTCCTTTTTATTAGCCTGGAACGCCTCGGCATCGGATCTTGAAGAATTCTTACCACGCTTCTCTTCTACTACTTTCAGGTTGCCCTCTTCGTCACGAGTCTGAACAAAGCGGCGACTACGGCCAGTAACCTCGGCCACACGATCGGAACCAAAGGCATTGATGATCGAATCGAGCGGATTTTCCGGCACCCGGATTTGTTGCAGCGTTTCAAGCAATACATCGCGCAAGGCAATAGCCTCACGATCAAATACAGGATTCCCTTCCGAGTCCTTGACGGGTAGATAAACGGTGTTGCCGTTCTCGTCTTTAGACTCTTCATAGGCTGCAACGGGAAAACCGTTACGAACGTAGTCCATCAGCATTTGCCGAGGAGTAAAATCAAGGTCTTCAAGAGCCGCGTCATTGGCCGTTGCATCGGCAATGATACGTTCCTGGGCCGCCTCATTGGTATTGACCAACTGAATGACGGCAACATTGCCAGCATCAAGCTGCTCACGAATATCGTCGATCACGCGAGGCGTTTGCATCGCGGTGATGATTTGATTGAAAAAACGCTGATGTGCGCCCCAGAATTGCGACATTGCCGCACTTTTCCCGTTGCCGTTCTTGCCGGCCTGGGTTATTTCCAATGCCTGTTCAACGTTATTTAGGACGACCTGCCAGGCTCCGGCCAGCTCGTTGTAAATATCTTCTTGCAGGTCTGATAGGGTATGCTCCAGACGTTCGTAGCTCACCCCGTCATAGGACAGTGACCGAGCGAGATACATGCCCATCGCTTTCATATCCCGGCTAATCAATTCCATTGACGCTATACCGCCTTTTGATACACCGTTTATGAAAGAATTTGTATCGGCGAATGGCGTTCCCTCGCCCCATAATCCCAGCCGATCTGCATAACTCAAATTGCTAATCTCAGTAGCGCCGGTGGCCGACACATAAGTGATACGCGCATTGGGCAACTCTCTTTGTAGATTGATACCGGCTATCGCTTGTTGCGAAGGTTTTTTAACCCCTCGTTTGCCCTTGATTGCGATCGCATTCCCCATGCTATGCGCTTCATCAAACGCGATCACGCCATCAAAATCTTTTCCCAACCAGTCAATGATCTGTTGAGCGCGCGTTTTGCCGCCCTGTTGCCCCAGGTCATTGGCTTGTTTTTTCTCGCCGCCCCGCAATGTTGAATAGGTTGTAAACAGAATGCCATCTTCTTGGGTAATTTCATTACCGGCCTTGGTTTTACCCTGAAAGAAAATCTTGTTGGGATTGCCGCCAACCCCTGCAAAATCCCTTCGAGCGTCTTCAATCAACCCCTCGTTGAAGGAAACCCAGACCGCCTTAGATCGGCCCTGCATCATGTTATCCAAAATGATGCCGGATATTTCCCGGCCTTTGCCTACGCCAGTACCATCACCAATAAAGAATCCCTTTCTTGATCCGTTTGGCAGTAGTTCAGAGTGAGCTTGCCCGGCATAAACTACAGCCTCAAGCTGAGCAATCGAAAGCAATCCTATATCGACCAATCCTTTCGGCAATACCGGCGCATAAGACGGCGCAGGTGGCTCGACTGCCGACATCGCCGCAGATTGGACCAATTTACCTGGATGTGGCTGGGCGCCTTTAATAGTAAGCCGTTGTGGTGTGTAATTGGCGAATACGGAATCGGTGAACTCTGAAACTTCTCCGCTTTTAACCTCTACTGCAATCCCTGTGGCATTGTCGCCCTCAGTGATGCCACTATTTCTTCCAGTATCATCGCCGCCGCTTCCTCCAGCGTTTCCGCGTCCGTTAGATCCACTTTGAACTCGACTCCCGGCTCCGATTCCGTCATCAACGACATTGCCAGCTGCGGATTCGCCGCCAACTTGGCTATCAGTAATAACGGCTCCTGTATCGGTCCCGTCTCCAATAGATTCGACTCCAATGCCGTCCGTATCAACACCAGGCTCGCTAATTCGGTTTCCGGATTGAATGGGATCTTGTACTGAGCCAGTATTTTCAATGCCTGCTGATTCAGCGGTTCTTGATTCAATTCTTTGACGCTCATTTCTGATACTCTCCAATAACATAGGTAAATCGGCAACCGACTCGACTTTGCCGGCCAAAACTGGCTGTGTAGTTGGGCCGGTTTTATCGATTACCAAAATTTGATTGTCGAACGTAGTGCCGTATTTCGCATACTCTTTGCCGGATATGCCAATGTTTGCACGAACGTTGTATTTCTTTTTTATGTCATCCCACCACTTGTTAAAGGCAGGTCGATCCGCAGCCATGCCGTTACCGACAATAGCCACCAAACGGCCACGATTCTCTAATCGTTTCAGGGCCTGTTCGATGTGCCTGGCTCCGTTTGATGTGTCACGTTGCCCCTGTACGCGCCCTGCAGTCGATGAAAATGGAGGATTCATAACAATCACAGAAGGCTTTATATCTATCGGCAATACGTTATCCAACTGCTCGGCATTCTCTTTGAAGAGTCTTGCCTGAGGGAACACTGAGGACAATAGTGACTGCCGACGTGGCGACAACTCATTTAGCACGACCTTGGCTCCGGCAATTCTTGACCAGATTGCCAGATCGCCAGTACCGGCCGATGGCTCGACCATCACATCTTCATGATTGACGTTGGCTACCCAATTGGCGACAAATGACAATGCAGGCGGTGTACTGAATTGCTGAAACTCATCCATTTCCTCATCCCGGCGCGTCTGCGTGGGAAGCTTCTGAATACGGTGAGTTAGCTCATTCGCTTTGTTTTTTGCCCATACCGCGCCTTGTTCAGTCCAGTCGGCACCCTCAGTATTGCTAAGATGGAGGTTAAAAGCCGCTTCCATTGCATCGTAAGCGTCCTTCGTAGAGTAGACGCCTTCCGCCTGCGTGCCGCCGAAGGCGCGATTCGCTTCATCAGTCAAGAACTTCGTTGTGATTTCTCCATCCTTGTCCAGCTTTTGAGCTAAATTTAGCGCGAGAACATAGCGGGATTTATCAAACGATACTGTTAATGAGTCCGTCTCTTTTTGTTGAATAACCCGGGATACTTTCGCATCCCCGGAAACAAGCCAATCATCAAATAAATCCCATTGATCCGGGTTAGATTGCTTCGTCATATTCGACTACCCAAGGTCTATCAAGTCAGCGCTACTCTCTAACGCATCCTGTTCACTAATAGCGTCTTCTGCAAAAGCTCCGGCTTTATCGGCTTCATCTGGATCAAACTCTGCCTCAAAGCCCGGCGTCGTTTCTGCGTCACTCAGTTTTTCAATGAGCGTGGACGAGTCAGCGGCCTCTCCATCAATAGAGAATCCTGCATCTTCATTCAAATCATCATTACCTGTACTATTCGCCATGGTTTCTCCTCTCATTCACTTTTAATTTCAATGTTGTTACGGGCCTTGCTATAGTCCGGATGCCCTTTTAGGTCGGGATAAGTTTGATTGCAGGCAGGGAACTTGCTGCATCCCCACCAATAATGCCCTTTCTTCTTGCTTGGCCGCCGCGAAAGGCCACTCCCGCAAGCCATGCACTTATTCAGCGAGGATACCGGCACAACTTCTTTAGCTCCGGCGATGGTTACGGATCCGGCGTTGGCTTTCGTCACCTGGTCACGGATGAAAGCCTCTTGCCTGGCGATAAAGGCGTCCAGCTCGGCAGTGCCTTGCTCGATCCCCTTCAACATGCGCTCATACAAGGCGGTCAATACTGGGCTTTTCACGATCTCAGGCAGTGCGTCGATGACGCTGCGGCCCAAGGTCGTGCTCACGATCTGCTTGCCCTTGAGTTCAACGAACTCACGACGCTTCAGCTCGGACAGAATGGACGCACGGGTTGCTGACGTGCCGATGCCGTCGCCGTCGCGCAGCATCTTCTTGTGCTCTGGGTCTGATACGAATTTATGGATGTTCTCCATTGCGCGGATCAGCGTCCCCTCGGTGAAGCGTACCGGAGGCTTTGTCTTGGAATCCTTACGAGTGGCCTGTATGCAGGTCACGTCGTCGCCATTCTTCATCGCTGGTAAACATTGGCTGCCGCCCTCTTCTAAATCTTTGCCGTTCTCGTCGTCAGCCTCCTGAAACACATCCTTCCAGCCGTTATGGGTGACAACTTTTCCGCTTGCGCTGAATGATTCGCCTTCGACATCCGCTCCCACGGTGGTTTGCATGTACTCATGCACCGGGTAGAACTGCGCGAGGTAGGCCAGGACGATAAGCTCATAGATATTCCTCTCTTTGTCGCTGAGGCCCGCTTTACTGCCTTTGTGCATCGTCGGGATGATTCCGTGATGCGCGGTAATCTTTGAGTCGTCCCAAGTCTTGGATTTGATGCGCGGATCGGCGCCGTCCACGGTACAGGCCAGCTCTGGGTTGATGTGCTTGATCGCGTCCAAAACGCAGGGTGCGTCGGTGTGCTGCGACTCGGGCAGATAAGCGCAATCGGTGCGAGGGTAAGATGTCATCTTGTGGGTTTCGTAAAGCGCCTGACAGGCATTCAGCACATCCTCGGCGCTGTACCCGAACTTGTTTGATGCCAGCAAGGTAATATCGGAAAGCGCGAAGGCCAACGGTTGGTTCTGCTTCTTGGCTTCCTGTTTATACTCGGCAATGGTGCCTGACTTACCAGTCACCTTGCTCACGATAGCGTTGGCGATGGTTGTATCGACCAAACGGCCCTCGGGGTCGAAACCGGCTTGATCCTCCTTGGCTTTCCAGACTGCGGAAAAGGAACCGCCGGCGTGCTGAATCTCGGCCCGGATAGTATGATAGGGAAATGGTTTGAATGCTTCGATTTCCCGATCCCTGGCGACAACCAGTGCCAGCGTAGGGGTCTGCACGCGGCCCACGGTCAAGAGGGCGCGGGAGCCTCCGCGCTGCGCCCGAAGTGTGTAGGCGCGACTGAGGTTCATGCCGATCAGCCAGTCGGCGCGCTGGCGTGCCCTGGCGGCGTCAGCCCAGCCCACATAGCTGTGGTTTTCCTTGAGTGCGGCCAATCCACGTTGCACCGAAACGGAGTCTTGAGCCGACACCCAAAAGCGGCGCACTGGCTTGCTGTTGCGGAAGTGGTCCAACACTTCATCAACCAGCAATTGACCTTCGCGGTCGGGGTCGCCTGCATTGACGACTTCAACCGATTCCTTGAGTAGCTTGCCGATAACAGCTAGCTGTTTCTTTGCATCGTCCTTGGGCTTTAGAATCCATGTTTTCGGGATGATGGGCAGCTCTTCAACTCTCCAAATCTTTTTGCCACTTTTGCCGCGTGGCACGGCATTATCCGTGTACTCGTCAGGTTCTGCTTGTTCGAGCATGTGCCCGAAACACCAGGAAACGGTATCGTTCCCACACTCGATATAGCCGTCGCCCTTTCCAGTGATGCCCAGCTCGCCGGCGATAGCCTTTGCTACAGATGGCTTTTCAGCTATGAACAATCTCATTGTGAACTTCTCCCTACCAGGTAATGACCGGACGAATCACAGCCTTTATTTGCGAACGATTGACCGGCCCAAAGTAGCGGCCATCAAAGGACGTGCTGCTCACGTCGGACATAAGCAGGAGTTCGGCATTGCCAAGCGTGTAGTGGTCGGCTTTATACAATGGCATCGCTCGGCCGGCAGTATCGGCCTTGCGCGTTGCACTGAATGGCAGCAATTCACCGTTCACGCGCACGCCATCATCGGCAACCGAAACATCGTCGTTTTTAGCGGCTAAAATTCGCTTCATCATGTAGCCGTAGCCACCAGGGCAGAAGCCAGCCCCAATATAGCCGCGTTCTTGGGCCTCATCGAAAACGTCGATATGCGGCGGGCAGAACATGACATAAGCGCCCTTTTCTACCGGTGCGCTGCTAGTCCAGTACAATCCGACTGGGATGCTCTTAGTGGTATTAATACGGGCACCTGCGGCCCCAAGTATCCCTAAAGACAAACCAGAAATAGCAATGCTAAGAGTAATGTTTTTTAGATAATGATTAATTGCTGTCATATCTCAATCCCCTTACCTTCTTCCTTGGTGATGGTCTTATCGCTTAACTTTGGCGCAGCAATTGCCGCACGAGCTTGGAAAATAGGGTCTTTGAAATAAAGCGGCTGCTTGCCATAGATAGCAGGATAGCCAGCCACATAGATAACCATGTCGCCGGGTTGTTCTATTTCGCCTTCTGCGTTTTTCCTCGGCCCCGGCATTCGCAAACACTCATCTGGCGTAAGCAAAGGTCTTTGGACTTCTTGGATCGTTCGCGACACCTGCCCCATCATGGCCGCAGTGCGTCTGCCGCTGGTTGTGATCTGTTCTTTGATCACAGTGGTTTGCCCTGTCAGCCTTGAAAGATGTTCGGCCGTCTCAACGCGGTTGGGGGGATAGGCGTTTTGAACGTGGCAGTTAGAGGTAATTGCCTCGTCATGCCCATAGCCGGTTTCTCGGCTCTTGAGTTGGTTAATATCCTGGCAGATCAGGTAGCACTTAATGCCGTAACCGGCGACGAAAGCCAACGACTCTTGCAGGATCTCCAGACGGCCAAGACTGGGGAACTCGTCCAGCATCATCAAGAGCCGGTGCTTGTAGTGCGCAACCGGACGGCCTTTTTCGAAATCCATTTTGTCGGCCAAGAGTCGCACGATCATGTTCACCATGATGCGCACCAAGGGGCGCAAGCGCGCCTTGTCGTTCGGTTGGGTGACTATGTATAGGCTTACCGGATCGTCGTAGTTCATCAGGTCTCTGATGCAGAACTCGGATTTGTTGACGTTCCTTGCAACAACAGGGTCGCGGTATAGAGATAAGTAAGACTTGGCCGTGGACAGGACTGATCCGGCCTCTTCTTCAGGCCGGTCCATCATGTCGCGAGCCGCCGATCCTATGGCCAGGTGATTCTGACCGTCTTGATGCCCGTAGGTCGCCATTTCCATCCAGAGCTCGGCAATGTCGCGATTTGGATCGGCCAACATGGCATCGACTGATGGTAAGGTAGCCGGCGTACCTTCATGTTTCGCCTTGAAGAGCGCATGTAGAATTACACCAACCAGCAGAGCGAAAGCGGTTTTCTGCCAATGGGAATCAAGGCCCTTGCCATCCGGATCAACAATCAACGTAACCAGGTTTTGAACATCGCCAACCTCATATTCAGTGCCCATCCGTATTTCATCCAGAGGATTCCAGCATAGGCCTCCATTTAATGACGCCGGCTCGAAGCGCATCACTTTGTTCCTGGCGTGCTTCTTTCTCCAGCCGGCTGTCAACGCCCACAACTCGCCTTTCAGATCAGTGACGACTGTACTGGCTGGCCATGATAACAAGGTCGGAACAACCAAGCCGACACCTTTGCCTGAACGGGTCGGCGCATAAGTCAAGACGTGTTCTGGCCCGTTATGGCGCAGATAATAAAATTTACCATCTTTGTCCTCCCAACCGCCGACATAAACGCCGGCCGAGGTTGGCGAGTCTTTGCCCGTCACCATTTCAAGAAAAGTTCGCGGCCGTTGCAGCAGGCCAGCAGCTTGAATATCTTTTTCCTCTGCCCATCGAGCCGAACCGTGCAAGAACTCGTTAGCCGTAGACGAGTTCGAGGAAATAACTTTCGCTATCGCTACCCCCATCAGCCCTACAGTCGAAACCATCATGCCGATACTTCCAGCCCGCATAACTTCATCCGGATACTTGCTGTACCATTCTGCCCCCCACTGCAAGATCGACCAAGGCGCATAAATATGGTTTATGTGATGACCAAGCGCTTCTTGATATTTAAATTGATGTGCGAAAAATTGCGTGGCTGATTGCAGTCCCGTACTAAGCGAAAGCAGACCCAACGTGGGTAGCAGTTTTTTACCTTTCTTCTTTCCCCGTACTTGAGGGCCGACAGCATTATTGTGTTTAGGACTCATTGACTCCTTCCTTTTGATGTTTTAATCGAACCTGCCGCGGTGATCGTAACAGGATCGCCTACCCCAACGCGCTTTAACCGTCTAGCCGTTGCCTGATCGATAGGTAGCACCACAACTTCATCACCATATTTAAGCAACGCCAAAACATGCCCATCGACATTCCGGGTGCCTCCATAATAAAAATCTCCATTTTGTCCATTATATAGTGAATGTTTCTGTATATCGAATATATTAAGCCTCATTTTTTCTCTTTCGCCAATATATTTATTAGCGGCAGCAATTTGATCTGGCTTTACTCTTGGCCCAAAAACACTCCGTCGCAGTGTGTTATCTGGTTGGGTTCTTTGCTGCTCCATGTGACCAGAAACATCACTCGGCAATAGCACTTCACTTCCACTGGCGATGCGAACCACACCGAGGCTGGACAGTGTTCGCAAGCGGTTCTGGCTTTGGGGCGGCGGCTTTCGTCCAGGGCGTCCAATGTCGGGCTTCCTGTTGAATTCGACGGAGCCGTTAGTTGCCCTAACTGTTCGGCTGTAGCCTGGCTCGAGTCGGGCGCCGCTAGATCGGGTAACGTGCTGGTCGGCAACGGCTCTTGATCCAGCGCTGCCAATGCCGCGTCTATCAGTTCGTCCTCGGTCGAACTGCGATTCTGGTCGCTCATACGCTTTCTCCTTGGTCAAAAGTTCCTGCCGTCGACGTTCTAATCCCGGATCGGCAAAGGTTATAGGTAAATTTATATCCACAGCAGCACGCACGATCTGCGCCTTGAACTCGGCGGTGCCGTTGACGGTGATCCTCTCGCCGTACTTCTCCATTGCAAACCGGAGGGCGGCTTGCAGGCCTTCGCGGGAAGCCTCTCGTGAGACTTGCAGCTTGTCGCCATCATCCCGGACAGCCGACAGTCCGACCCGGAAGATGATCGTGCCCTTCTTGGTAATGTTGTCCAGTACAGGCGCATGACCTGGCTTGGCCTGACCATCGGCTCGGAACGTGTTGCCCTTGAGGCCCTGTGAGGCCTCGCGGGATCGCAGGGCGTCCAGCGCCTCGCCGTCGCCCTTGACCGCCTCTAGCCTGAGCCAGTCGGCCCACGTTTTGCGCTGGAAGCCCTTGTAAAGCTGTTCGCGTTCCTTTGAGTAGTCCTGATTGATCGTGCGCAGAGTAGTCCGCAAAGAGACGCTGGCCTGGGAATACAGCACCCGCTTGTCGATGCCCTTGCCGTCAACGATCTTGATGGCCGCCCGGCGCAAGCGATTGGAACGCTTAGCTTCCTCTATAGCCCTATCCTTTCGGCGCTTCGCCTTCGCCAGAGCCTCGGCCCGCGCAGCGGTGAGGCTCTTCTGTTCGGCCGTGTACCTAGCGTAAAGCTCAACGGTGTTGATCCGCATGCGTATCGGGTCTTTCTGATATGTGCGCCGGGTTTTAGTTTGCGTTTTCCATTCAGGCGAAGCCTCGAACGAGCCAAGCCTGGCTTCCAGCTTAGGCTTAGAAAGTTCGCGGGATACTGTGCTTGCCTTAACCATCGTGCCGTCGCCTGCCGCGATGATAAAGCCGTTAGCGCGCTCGCGCAGCTCTAGGCCATTTTTGCGCATAACCTGGTGTAACTCCTTCCATGTTTGTGCACCATTGATTTCTACCAAGCATTCCCGCTTAATCCAGCTAACCAGGCTTTCAATGCCAGCATGGCGTTCCATGTCAGCGGCCCGACCTTCGCCCACACGCTTGCGCGATTCGTGGTTATCCAGTTCCAGGCTATAGTCTCGCTCAAGGACGGTGCAAAGCTCGGCCAAGGTACGATACGGATAATAGGGTTCGTGCATCGTGTTCCGAATCGGGTGAATTTTATTAATGGCGATGTGAATGTGCAGATTGTCGGTGTCATGATGAACGGCACTAACCCGTTGATGCTCGCCATACCCCAGCCCTACACAAATACGCTCTTCAATAGCTGTGATGGTGTCGGTGCTGGGCTTCTCTTCAGGCCGAAAGCTAACTAGCAAATGATAAGTCTTATCGCCCGTTGCTCTCGTATTGAGGTGCTGGGTTGCCAGCACCTCGTCAATCGCAGCCTGAACGGTGCCGGCGGCGCAGTTCGTTATCTGGATTTGTCCAAGTCGTTCGGTCTTATCCTGATCGTCGGTGATATAGTCCACCAGACCCGCGAAATCACTCTTTCCGAGTGACCGCATAGGGACGTGTTTTGCTATCAAGACGCCCTCACCTGTTTTTTAGCCGCTAAAAAAATCATGGCTCGGATCTCGGACGAACCACGGACTTCATAAGGTTGCCCATTTCATTCTGCGTGGCCTCTATACGGCCCAACAGTGCTCGAATGGTCGCCTCGCCAAAGCGAGCAGTGCGAGCGTCATTCGTTAGCCAAAGTTTAAGGAGGCCACCAAGACGGCCAAGATCGCCATTAATGCGGGCTAGCTCGCGAACCTGCTCAAAGTCCACAACTCCTGTAACCCTGTAACCTTGCCCGACCGTCAGCAAAAATGTCGATAGGCTCATACCTGCCGCTTTGGCGTTTGCTTCGATCAGATCGCGTTCCTCAGGAAGACAGTAAACTTTGATTGGTGGGCTACCTTTCCGTGTTTTCTTCTTATCTCCCATCGTATCCTCTCTTCTAAAGCCGGCGGAGCCGGTCAGCCTCGCAGAGCAGGATGCCCGTTGAGCGCCCAACGGCGCAAATAAGGGCCAGTGAAGTAGGACAACCGGCTTTGCCGGTGGGCCTACTTCACACATCCTGCCCGCCTGACGGCGGTGTTAACGCCAAGGAAATTATACAACACAATTTCTGTATATCGTAAATAAAACATCGTTTATATCGAAATTGTGCTTATAATAACCACAATGCAAGCAATCACAGAAATATCCCTTTATGTTCCTTGCGGTTTACACAGACTTTCCAAGAGTGATGCAACAAAAAAACGAAACCACAGGAAAGCGATGAAAAGTTACATCGATGAACTAGCCGAATGGGTCGATAAGCGAGCAAAAAAGAAACGCAGACAGGATGCGGCCGCGGTCGCGTTCTTGGCTGTACGTCCAAACGTGAAGGAGGCGATCGATGCAGGATACGCCCTGTCAACGATCTGGGAGCACATGCACGAAACAGGGAAGCTCAAGTGCAGCTACGAGACGTTCCGTAAGCACGTTCGTCGACACATGAAACCAACAACACAGGCCGACCCGAAAACAACGCCAAAAACGGGCGCACAGATCTTTTCAGGGCAAGAAAGCAAGGATGATCAAAAGACCAAATTTACAAAAGTGGAACAGAAAAAGGACGATCCATCAAACGGATTCACATTTAACGCGACACCCAAGAAAGAGGAGTTATTCTGATGTCAAAAATTCATATGGTTTTACAAGGCAAGGGCGGCGTTGGCAAGTCGATGATTGCGGCCGCCATTGCGCAACATAAAATAAGCAAAGGCCAATCGCCTTTGTGCATCGATACCGATCCGGTAAACGCGACATTTGAAGGGTATAAAGCCCTGAAAGTGCGCCGCCTGAACATCATGGACGGCGACGAAATCAACACTCGTAACTTCGATGTTCTGGTCGAGTTGATTGCAACGGCAGAAAACGATGTCATTATCGACAACGGAGCAAGCTCATTCGTGCCGTTATCTCACTACCTGATCAGCAACCAAGTGCCTGCATTGCTCCAGGACATGGGTCATACTCTGGTCGTTCATACAGTCATCACTGGCGGGCAGGCCTTACTGGACACAGTGAGCGGTTTTGCGCAGCTCGCTAGCCAGTTTCCGGCCGAATGCATGTTTGTGGTTTGGCTGAACCCATATTGGGGAGCCATCGAGCACGAGGGCAAAGGGTTTGAGCAAATGAAAGCATATACGGCAAACAAAGAACGTGTCTCGGCTATCGTCAAGATTCCCGCCCTCAAAGAAGAGACTTACGGTCGGGACTTTGCGGAAATGCTTCAAGAGCGCATGACATTCGACGAAGCTTTGGCAATGGAATCGCTCACGATTATGACTAGGCAGCGGCTCAAGATCGTTCGAACCCAATTGTATGGCCAAATGGAAAATACGGCGGTGTTGTGATGGCTGACGATAAGATCGAAGAAGTTATCAAGGAAATAGCAGCAAAGCACGGCATCGCAGTGGGCCGCGATGATCCGATTTTGATCCTGCAAACAATTAATGAAAAATTGATGCAGGACAGCGCGGCTGCTCAGCAAGCAATTCTAAATACGTTCAAGGAAGAATTGGAAGACATCGCACATCGCTGGGGGGATGATGCCAAAAACAAGGCTGAAAGGACGCTCAATGCGGCTCTGTTGGCGAGTCGCGAAGAAATGATGAAGGTCATGCAGGAAGGAGCAAAAGTAGCGGCCGAAACAGTACGGCGCGAAGTAGAAGCGGGAATATCAAAGATCGCCGCACCGACCCGCGAGTCGAAGCGTGTAGCCTTTATGAACATGGCGGCCTCCATCATGACCGTCTTCGCCGCAGGCCTGGCTCTATGGGCCTCGTTATGAAAAGCGGCATCTGATCAAAAAAGCCCGACGCGACCGGGCTTTTTAATTTGAATGTAAAACTCTGAACTTGATCAGACAATTTGAAGCATTAGTTTAGATTGCGCCTGGCATTGACGGCTCTGTTCGGCCAATCAGTGACATCCAAGGTTTTCAGCGCATGGCGGCAGTATAACCGAAAGCAGCCGTTTAACATTGGAATTAACCGGCAGCTCGGTAAGGGGCATCCGGTTGAATGAAGTTTTAGATATCTCCAGCCCCTTCCCAAAGCTGCTCAATCTCGATAAGAGAGCAATCTAATTCAGTGCTTGCTGTACGCAATCCTCTGATAATCCGAAGATACATGTCGTGAGTTGCAATGTCCTTGATTCTGGTTACAGCGTGGGAATCATTGAGAATTCTCCGGTTTCCTTTAAATTTCCTCCCTACTCCGCTCCACAGACCTGAATCAACAGGAGGGTGAAGAACAGATCTTATTCCTTCGCGACCGCCTTCGCCAACATAGCAATACGTCTTAAGATAGACGTTTATGATTTTGGCCGCCCAGCCATATTGATCACGAAGCTTGGGAGTTGCATTGACGAGGAAATCCAGTGTTTGATAGTGCCATTTTTCAAATGCATCCTCGGTAATACTCCCTTTTGACGGATCAAGCACCTCATTGAAGTCAACACGAGCAATGAGTGGATATACATCGTTGCGACTCTTAATCGGAGCGCCAGAGCGCAATGCTGATAAGGCCGTCCATTCAGAATATGACTTCAATATCGCTTGCCTCTGAGGAGTCAGAGTAATCTCTTCTAGATGCATAATACCAAGCTCAGTCGACGTGTCATGCATTTTTCCAGCTCCGGATGCGCTCAGCACACCGCGCGATCGCTTCTTCAGAAAAAAATTCTGGATACTTCACCACCACAGCTTCAAACGCGTAATCTTCGAGTCCCATTTCGAGCAAAGCGGTATACCCGGCTGTCTCTTGGGATCTATTAACTGCGCGCTCGACAGATTGAAGAATTCCGTGCTTCTTGATCATTTGCCAAGTCCGAGACGCCTTTGTTTTCTTGCCGTTCTTTGAGCTCAATACCTCTTCATACGCATAAACAGCTTCAAGGCATTCACGCTCTACTTCATTTGTGGCCCCGTAACTCTCTGCCTTCAACTGAACAGCCCTCTGGCGTGCCTCTTGCGCAAGGTCCGGACGGTCTTGCATCATAGCGTTCTTGGCGAAGATTTCGCATTCTCTTGGTGTTTTCAGTTTGAGAACTCGTTCATCCATTTATCTTTTCCCTGGATAATAAGGAATTTGATAATTCACCGTATATCTACCGGTAATATTCATTTCGACACAACAATGTCTTGATTCGCATTTGCTTTTCCTTTCCGTATATCATCGACACGAAGTAATTGTAACAGCTAAAGTTCCTATTGCAGTCATTCAGCCGGACTGATCGATAAGACGAAAGGGGTCGAACTCGAACATTCGATGTAATTTATAATTTTAATAAAAAAAGCCCAGTCGCACCGGGCTTTTTTTCAAAGATGACGCAAAATATCGGAATCAACAAAATCAATTTTATGACGCATCAATTTTAGCGGCTAAAATTTATCGGGAGCGCCCTCGACTCAGTTTTACTGCCTCGGCCGAAACGACTGCTTTACCTTGCTCGTTGTAACTAATGCTTTTCGCACTTCCGATAATAGGCACTGTATCGAAATCTTGGCGCGAATGCATGACAAATTTTTTATCTATTTGTTGGTACACATTGTTATTGTCCGTATGGACCACTACACCATCATACCGCTTCGACTTGTCCGCTTTGTCAGCCGTATAAATGTTGTATATACCAGGCTTTAAAGCACCGGCTTTGTCCACTTTCTGGTTCGCCCATGCGCCTTCCAGCTCCTCCTGAACAATGCGTTGCCCGTTCATAACCAACAGGCGCTGTTTCATAAGCACCTCTCACAGTTTAATTGTAAAATCATTGTTCCTCCAGCATAGCAAAAAAAAGCCAGCCCTCACTTAGAGACTGGCTTTATATACATGCCATTTTAAAGGAATCCTTATAAAGGATCAGGTATTTTCACTTTGGTCATTTGCCTTGCCTCATCATCTCTTCCAGAGCTTGAATGCGTCCTCGAAGAGTAGCCGCTTCCTCGCGGGCCTCTCTAGCCTCCTTGTTGGCTTCCTCCATGTTGTTATTAGCCTTGGTCATACGCTCGGCCATCCGATGAGCCTCTGTTGCGGCTTGCTTGCGCTGCTCTTGATGTACCTGTTCGGCAGCATCCGCCTTGGCTTTCACGGCAGCAAGTTCGGTGCGTATTTGGTCTCGTTCGGCAGTAGCCTCCTGAGCGGCTTTCTTTAGCTCTTTCAGCTCTGCGCGCATGCTCTCGGCCTGCCGAGCAGCCTCACTGATTGCCGCCTCGGCTTTGGCCTTCGCAGTCGCCAGCTCGGCCTTGATTTGGTCCCGCTCAGCAGCTACAGCCTGGCTGAATTTTTTTTGTTCAGCCAGCTCAGCGCGGATCTGATCGACTTCTTGCCGTTGCCGGGTGCGCTCGGCGTCTATCCCAGCATTCAGTCGATTTAACTCGGCAATGTGTTCATCTGCGGCTGTCTTCGAAGATTGCACGATGACCGCTAGGCGCTCGCGCGCTTGAGCCAGCTCGATAGACAAATCCTGATTTGTATTCCGTTGCTTTGACAGAAGATTTTCTAACTCCTCAACCTTACTCTTTGTTTCATCCAGAGAGTTTTCGAGATCGTCAACAGTTTGTGAGGCATCAGCCAACTCGCGCTCGGCCTGTTCGCGCTGTTCGCCGGCCGTTCGAATGACTTCGGCAACCCGGCGTTCCGCTGCCTTCACTGCTTTATCGTTCAGCTCCACTGCCAAGATAGCTAGACGATCCGTAAGCGCCTTCGTTACGGCAGCCATCTCATCAGCCACCTCAACTGGCAATTCTGCGACCGGCTCGGTCTTAGTCACAGCCTGGCTGCTAATATACTCGTCCCACACCTGCTTAAGCCGTGACGGATTGCCTCCTCCAACTTTCTGACGTAAAGCAAAGCCAGTGATATTGCGGCCTGTCGCTTGCAGCTCTTGACCGGCCTGGATGATTGTTTCGGGAGTAAACTCGGCGGGACGCATAACATTCTCCTGATATAATTTATTGACGCCTTTATTATATAACAAACTAACAAATAAACAAACTAATAAACTAACAAACAAATAAATGACAAAAAAAACCCCGCTCAAGGCGGGGTCAAATCAAGCTAATTGGCAGTTGTTAAATCGCGGTAATCATCCTTCCAGCAACGCGACAAGCTGCACGGTTGTTAGCTCAGCCTCGAACTCATGCCCGTCATCCTCATACTTCAACCAAGCCCATCCATCGGCTGGTGGGCGTCGAGTTAGGATCAGACGAGCTAGACGACCATCATGATTTACGTGAATAATGGCCTTTTTGAGCTTTTCTGGATCATCTAACTTCACTATCTTCTTGGCGTCCGAGCTTTTCTGGTCTTGCTCTCTCTCGCCTGTCTCGGCATCGGTCTTTCCAGGTAGTGAGTCCACCGTCTTAGAATCATTAACTTCGCCGGCATCCTGAATGCGCTTGTCTTCTAAGAATTCGTGCAGCAGCTTAACTGATCCCCGCGTCAGCTCTTGGCTCTCGTCGGCTAACCATAAGCGCACTTGCTCTGGGTTTTTCTTATAATCTTTCACCAGTTCATTGATGACTGTTACATCATTAGCCCGTCCGGTGCTGAATGCAGTGGCAATGGGGTCCGGCAGGTCGAGCAATACCACATGCTGGGTCACAAATGCCGGGGATTTTCCGATCTCCCGGGCGATCTCGCTTTTCTTCTTTCCCTTAGCCAGTTCTCGGCCAATAAAGTCTGCAATCTCGCGAGCAGTCAGCTCGTTGCGTTGCAGATTCTCGATGACCTGGTCGGCTTCGGAATAGTCGTTATCGATGAACGCAGGGATGCTGTCTTTCCCTGCGATCCGCGACGCACGAAATCGTCGCGCTCCGTGATTGATGATGTAGCGACCTTCTACCTTGGGGTGCTCACGAACAGAAATTGGAGATTTTACCCCGCGATCCTCGATGGTTTCGGCTAGTTCGGCCAGGCTTTCCTTAGAAAATCCTGGGTTGTCTGCGTGACGGGGTTGGTTTGGATCTTCGTCAATCAGGTCCAGGGACAATTGCAGAGGGCCGTTCGTTTTACCGTCCATTACCGGCTGATTCAGAAGGTCTGATAAGTCGCCAAGGCTGTCTAGGCCAAGTCCAGCCATTATTGGTTTAATCATTGGTATATCTCCATTTTCATAATTATGTGGGCAGCCAGAGCGCGGACTTCCTGTGCGGCTTTCCTAGCGGCTGTTTTTTTAATCCGCCAAACTGGCATACCTGATGCCAGCGCATCAGCGATACTGCTGCGCAGCCCAACTCCTGTCGGTATCATCAGTTGAGGGTAAGCTCGTTCCAATTCCTCAAGGTGCCGGCCATGTCTCGGATTTCGGGAGTCAACCTTGCTCGGGATCATGCCAAGGAATTGTAATTTGGGATTCACTTTCCGAATGTTCGCTATGGTTGTTACCATTTTCTTGATGCCTTGAATGCTGTAGGCCTCAAGTTCAATGGGCGATATCACATAGTCGGCTGCCAATAGCGCTGCGGCCATGCTGACACCAAGAGACGGCGCAGTATCAATTAAGCACACATCAAAACCTTGTGAACTTAGGTTAGCGATAGCAGCCCGAAAGTTAGTTCCAGCCTCGTTTAGAGCCATTTTTTCCATATTTGCCAATCCTGCATCGGATTCAATAAGAGCAATTACGGGCATGTTGTCTTTGGTTTTATTTTCCAGTTCGAGTGATTCGACACCGAACATGGAGCTGGCCAGGAGCCCGGACTGGAAGGCTTGTAGGGTGTAAGAAGCATTAGCCTGTGTATCCAGGTCAATCACGGCTACCTTCAGCCCTCGCTCGAAAAAATCGAACGCTAGATGTACCAGTGTCGAGGTTTTACCAACTCCACCTTTTTGGTTGGCCGTGACTAGCGTTTTCATGATGCTTGTTCCTTTGTCTTTTTGGCGGCGTCTGCTGCCCACTTCTTGACTATGAATGCTTGATGTTCCGGTAGAACTGCGGTCACTCGTTCGAAACCGACTGGCAAGTTTTCTTCGTGTGCCGCCCATACTCTGTTGACCGCCTGCGATACCGCTCCCCTGCTTAATCCCAGCGCCGTTGCATACTTGGCTTGTGGCCTTCCTTCTACCAGTACGCCCCACGCTATGTCTACAGTTTGTTGTCCAATATCCAGATCTTTGATTGCCTTCTGGAACTGATCCTCGGTCAATATTTTTTTCATAGATAACACCCATATATTCTCCACACACCCTGATGTTGAAAAAAGGCGGTTACAGCCACCTACGGCGCAAGAGTTTAGCTAAACAATGCATAACAGTCAATCTTTTTAGCCGCTAAAATTTTCTAAATTCCTTTCGGTTTGTAAATTGCGACATAATATGTGTGAGGGCCGTCAGTACAGAAAAATGCAGCAAAAAATTCCAGCCGGCATAAACGCCTGGTGTGTTCCAATGGTAAATCATCCGGAACATCTGAAACAAAATGTCGAGAGACATGACCCATTTAAAGATGGGCCAAGTAAGCACAGTTACTACCCATACGAAGCGAATAACGCAGTCGAAAACGGTTTTTGCTATGACATTTAATCGGTTGGTTGACTTGTCTTGAACAGAGCCTACAGATTGAGTTTTCTTTGCTGGAAACTTGATTATATTTGTCATCACTTGACTCTCTACGCGCTAACGTATTCAATATTACATACTTCCCCCACCCTGGGAAAGTACGGCTTCGGTGTTACAGCGCCAAGCCAAAAACGCCCCGGAGAAATCCGGGGCATTCTCAATTCAATTGCTGTAGCCTTCTCACCTCATATGCAGTCAGTTTGCTTTATTATTAGATCTATAATGCTGACTTTTTAGCCGCTAAAATCTCTCTTTGGAGTTAATCCCTCTTTCTAAATGTACCTTCCGATGTAAATGACAAGGTTGCCTTCTTCCTTGTAAACCTAGTTACTTAATTTCGATATATACTATACATCTTTTTCCTTAGTCTGTCTCTGAGCTTTTACCTACATTTTGTTTACAAAGATGGCGATTGTTTTATAGGCAATTTTTGATGCATCTCTGATGAGTTATACACAGGTGGAAAGGTTTTAGAGTTTTAAATAAGTTTTATTATGTTTTAGACAAAAAAAACACTATATTCATATTATAAAACAGCGACATAGAAGTATTCTCGGTTCCTAAAGTACGGCTTTCGGTTCTTAATGTACGATTTTTGGTTCTTAATGTACGGCTTCCAGTTCTTAATGTACGCCCAACCCACAAGCCAATGGCCTATACCTGCCTAAGTAACGGTTTAGCAAAACTTTTTACGCGATTAGATGGTTTAGCTTTACTAATTTGCATGGGTGTCCCGTACATTAGGAACCTATTACATCTTCTTCGCCGGTAGCGATGGATGCACTTCGGTATTGCATTACCAGGACAGGACCAATCTGTCCTGGTTCTTCTGAAAGGGTGTATTCTGGCATGTCATTGGCCTCGATCAGCTTGCGTAGGGTAAAATTGAATTTCTTAAGAGTGCCGGAGCTGCCGCTGCGTTCATAGATTGTCTGGAAAGCCCATTTGGCGTGCGTTTTTCCGGCTGCACGTCGAGCCAGGCGATAAACAAAGCGACCAATGCCTGGATCGATCAGGAAGTAGTCGGGGTGGACTGTTAGCACTTCCGGGTTCTTTCCTTCCACGATCTCGCGGAACATCCATTCTGCAAGTTCGATTTCGATGTATTCAGGCTTCCCATTTTCGTTCGCGATGATTTTGTATCGGCTAATAAGAGCTTCTCCTTCTGAGACTGTCACGGTACGCCCGTTTTTAGCTTTTTTGGTGCGCTGCATGGCAACGTGAGTTGTGTTCAAACGGAGGCACGTTGCCACTAGGTCGTCTTTTTGCTTCCCTCCATCTGCGCGTCGGCAGAATTTGAGTACATCCCCGACATGCGGCCGGAACACTCGCCCAGGTTTTTCGCCCTTTCCGTCCCGGTAGCGGTTCATTGCTTCTGTGAGGTGCGACACTGCCATCAGAACTAGGTCATAGTCCCATACCGATGCCATGCCGGCAGGCCCGGACGAGACCTCGACATGACCATCTGGTAGATCGTATCGAATAACTTCACCCGCTCTTTTTTCTTTTTTTGACAGGCGGAAAACGGCTACGTCCATGATGCTGCGACTATCCTTGGTTCCTACGTCATAGAGAGCAGGCATGAAAAGGTCTAACTGCTGGTCACTCTTTGGCGGTCGGCGAACAGTCGAAGGGGAGGTGCCGACATTTTCCTGACGAAGACGTGTTGCTACTTCGTTGTTGCTTTCTCCAGGCCGGGCTTCAGCTTCGATGCGACTGTGTTGGTCTCGCACCCGATTAATACGGCCGATTAGGTCGTTGGTTGTAATGCTGTCATTCTGATCTCGGCTGCTGGTACGTTTTGTCATGTTTTGGTTCCCTGCCGCGTGATTATTATGGTTTTTTGGTGTTTAATGGTATTTGTTGGCTTGGCTATCCGGGAAAGCTCAGTTGCGGGCTTGTACAAATCTCTAACGAGCAGTTTAGCTAAACAAACATTCAGAGTCAATAATATTTTAGCGGCTAAAAAGCTGTGTCATCAAACAAGGTAAGACGTCAGTGTACAACTATATATTCTTTACAAATATTCTGCGCATCTTAGATGAGCGTGGAATGACGAAAAAAGAATTACACGAAATATCAGGAGTGTCGAACTCGTTTCTTTCTGATTTAACAACAGGAAACGGAAATCCATCGTTAAAGGTGATGGAGTCTATTGCGGAGGCATTAGATGTACCTCTTCCATTATTACTTGAGTCAACAGACCTAAGCAAAGAAGACTTAGACGAACTTGCTGGAGGAAAAGCTAGAAGTAGTTTGCCGCCTGGATATGAAAGGGTATCGGCTATTCTTCCTGAACACAAAGCATTTATTGTCAGGAAGTGGGGGGAGGAAACAAGAGAAAAACTAAGACAATCTTAGTCAGAACTAAGGAACTCTTAACCATAAGAAGAGAAAATAGCAGGGTCTTGGTCAATCTACAAAATATAACTGAAACTACTTTTTAGCCGCTAAAAGCCCTCCAGGTCGACCGGGGTTAATTACCTCTGAGCACTACAGGATATTCCATGTTGCCATTCTGATTATCATCAAACGATGATGCGATATAAACTATTGCATTGTTTTGTATTTCGGTATATCGTATTTTACAAGGAGCCGGGACAATATGAGAATCCGAAATGACTGATAGCAAAGAAAAGTTCGATAGCGCAAGTGTCAAAGAACGGGCCAAACGCAAGCTAGAACGCGACATGGGAGCAGACCTATTGGCGGCTTTGCATGATCCGAAGACCGTCGAAGTCATGCTTAATGCCGATGGTAGGCTGTGGCAAGAGCGCCTGGGTGAGCCGATGAAGTGCATAGGCTCAATGCGCGTAGCCCAAGCGCAAGCAATCATCGAAACAATTGCTGGGTATCACGGCAAAGAAGTTACCCGGCAAAAACCTATCCTGGAAGGGGAGTTGCCACTAGATGGCTCACGCTTCGCTGGCCAGCTTCCACCGGTTGTACCGGCACCGACCTTTGCGATCCGCAAGAGGGCAGTCGCCATCTTTACCCTGGATCAATATGTAGAGCGCGGAATCATGACGGCCCAGCAGCGGCAGGTGCTAATTGATTCTGTTGCCGCGCATCGAAACATCCTTGTAATCGGCGGCACCGGCTCGGGCAAGACAACGCTGGTAAATGCAATCATCAATCAGATGGTTATTAATAACCCAACCGAGCGTGTTTTCATTATCGAAGACACCGGTGAAATCCAATGCGCCGCTGAAAACTACGTGCAGTACCACACGTCGCTCGAAGTCACGATGACCATGCTTTTGAAAACCACATTGCGTATGCGCCCAGACAGAATCCTGGTCGGAGAAATACGTGGCCCGGAAGCTCTCGATTTATTAATGGCCTGGAACACAGGGCATGAAGGCGGTGCGGCAACCCTGCATGCAAATAACGCCAAAGCCGGGCTTGATCGTCTTGCCATGCTTATCAGCATGCACCCGGATTCCCCCAAACCCATTGAACCGCTTATTGGCGAGGCTGTTCATGTTGTTGTTCATATCGCCAGAACCCAGGAGGGCCGGCGTATTCAGGAAATCCTTGAGGTTACCGGATTTCATGCTGGCCAATACATTACAAAGATCCTATAGGAGAAATATCTATGCAAAAACCATCATTCGATAACAATCGTAGCGCCTACCTTTACATGGGGATAATCGCTCTATTAGCGATCACCATATTGGCTCCGACATCGGCCTTTGCTTCCGAAGGAACCGGCGGTTCGCTTCCCTATGAAAGCTGGCTGACCAACCTGCGCAACTCTGTCAGCGGTCCGGTGGCGTTTACGATATCCATTATCGGCATCGTGGTTGCCGGCGGGGTTTTGATATTTGGCGGTGAACTCAACGGCTTTTTTAGAACATTGATATTTATCGTATTGGTCATGGCGTTGCTGGTCGGAGCACAAAGCATGATGGGTACGTTCTTTGGCCGTGGTGCAGAAATCGCATCTCTGACTGATCAGATACAGATAGCCAGCACTTCAGTTACCAACGGAAAGGCTGCATAACATGGCTCTACGCACCATTTCCATACGAAGGGCTGGCAATAGAGATAACCTGTTCATGGGCGGTGATCGTGAAATGGTGATGTTCTCGGGTTTAGTTGCGGGAGCGCTGATATTCAGTGCTCAGGAGCTGAGGGCCACTATATTCGGCATTATTCTTTGGATCAGCGCGCTGTTCTTGTTTCGCCTAATGGCAAAGAGCGACCCAAAGATGCGTTACGTTTACCTGCGGAGCCGGCGTTATAAGCCGTATTACGCCCCACGCAGCACGCCATTTCGTGACAACACGCAAAATCAATGGGGGCAATACAAATGATCCAGGCATTAACAATTGTGATTGCTGGACTTGGAGCCGTCCTATTGCTCATTCTGTTTTCTCGCATCCGGGCTGTCGATGCAGAACTGAAACTCAAAAAGCATCGTTCAAAAGATGCTGGACTGGCCGACTTACTCATCTATGCCGCTGTTGTTGATAACGGCGTTATCGTGGGTAAAAACGGGTCTTTCATGGCCGCCTGGCTCTACAAAGGGGATGACAACGCAAGTAGCACCGATGAACAGCGTGAAATGGTCTCATATCGCATCAACCAGGCCCTAGTTGGCCTGGGAAACGGATGGATGGTGCATGTAGACGCTATACGTCGACCAGCTCCTTCCTACTCGGAGCAGGGCTTGTCGCATTTCCCTGATCCAGTCTCTGCCGCTATAGACGAAGAGCGCCGCCGGCTTTTTCAGCGTATGGGGGCGATGTATGAGGGGTATTTCGTTCTAACCCTGACATGGTTTCCGCCTGTCTTGGCACAGCGTAAATTCGTTGAGCTCATGTTTGATGACAATGCAGAGACGCCGGATCATAAAGCCCGCACGATGAGCCTTATTGGGCAATTCAAGCGTGAAATATCAAATATTGAAAGTCGGCTTTCATCGGCGGTAAAGTTGACTCGCTTGCTCGGCCAGAAGGTCATAACAGAAAGTGGAACGGAAATCACTCATGACGAATTTCTAAGCTGGCTTCAGTTTTGCATAACGGGGCAACACCATCCCGTACAACTGCCCAGCAATCCGATGTACCTGGATGCTGTAATCGGCGGGCAGGAACTGCGCACAGGAGTCGTACCAAAGATCGGCCGCAACCTCATTCAAGTTGTCGCCATCGAGGGATTCCCCTTGGAGTCAACACCTGGAATCCTGACCGCTCTTGGCGAACTGCCGTGCGAATACCGTTGGTCGTCACGCTTTATCTTCATGGATCAGCACGAGGCTGTGAAACACCTGGACAAGTTCCGCAAAAAATGGCGACAGAAGGTCCGCGGTTTCTTTGATCAAGTATTCAATACGAACGCCGGCCCGGTCGATCAGGACGCGGTTTCAATGGTGGCAGATGCAGAATCGGCCATCGCCGAAGTGAATAGCGGGATTGTAGCCCAAGGTTATTACACTAGCGTCGTAATCCTTATGGACGAAGACAGAACCCGTCTTGAAATGTCTGCACGCCAGGTAGAAAGAGCTATCAACCGGCTGGGCTTTGCGGCTCGCATCGAGACTATCAACACAATGGACGCCTATCTGGGCAGCCTTCCTGGGCACGGTGTCGAGAATGTGCGAAGGCCGCTTATCAATACGATGAACCTTGCCGACCTGCTACCAACCTCCACGATATGGACGGGCAGCGCAAGCGCTCCGTGCCCGATGTACCCGCCACTGTCGCCTGCGCTCATGCACTGCGTAACCCATGGAGCAACGCCGTTCCGTTTGAACCTGCATGTACGCGATCTCGGACATACATTCATGTTCGGGCCGACCGGAGCAGGTAAATCGACCCACTTGGGCATCATCGCGGCACAACTTCGACGCTATGCGGGCATGTCGATCTATGTTTTTGACAAAGGTATGTCTATTTATCCACTTACCAAGGGTTTAGGTGGGTTGCATTTTTCAGTGGCATCGGATGATGACGGCTTGGCCTTCTGCCCGTTGCAGTTCCTCGAAACTAAAGGGGACCGAGCCTGGGCAATGGAATGGATCGACACTATTCTGGCGTTGAACGGTTTGATCACTACACCGTCGCAGCGCAATGAAATTGGCAATGCGATTATGAGCATGCACGCCAGCGGTGCCAGTACATTCTCTGAGTTTTCCGTAACAATCCAAGATTCAGCGATCCGAGAAACGCTCAGACAATATACCGTCGACGGCCCGATGGGCCATTTATTAGACGCGGAAAAAGACGGTTTATTACTCTCCGACTTCACTGCGTTCGAGATCGAGGAACTGATGAACCTCGGCGAGAAGTACGCTCTTCCTGTTCTACTGTACCTGTTCCGTCGCATTGAGCGGTCACTGCACGGCCAGCCGGCCGTCATTATCCTTGATGAGGCTTGGTTGATGCTGGGCCATCCTGTGTTTCGCGCCAAAATAAGAGAATGGCTCAAAGTGATGCGGAAAGCGAACTGCTTAGTTCTCATGGCAACGCAGAGTCTATCGGATGCAGCCAATTCTGGCATCCTTGACGTTATTGTCGAATCGACAGCGACCAAGATATTTTTGCCGAATGTATATGCTCGGGACGAGGACACGGCGGCACTCTATCGCCGAATGGGACTCAACATGCGGCAGATTGAAATCCTGGCAACAGCTATTCCGAAGCAACAGTATTACTACGTTTCCGAGAGCGGGCGCCGACTCTACGATCTCGCCCTAGGGCCTCTTGCCTTGTCCTTTGTCGGTGCGTCAGACAAAGAATCCGTTGCGGCGATCAAGAACCTGGAGGCCAAACATGGAAATGAGTGGGTCCATGTTTGGCTTGCCGGGCGTGGCCTGAAACTCAATGACTACCTGGAGCCAAGATGAACATGTTCAAAAAACAATCCATGGGCCATCAGAATATTGATAAGCCTGTGATTGCCAAGCTCGAAATCGAAAACCCGTACTTAACTGCCAGACGCACATGGAATGAGCATGTCGGTTCTGTTGTCTCGTCGCGGCAGACTTGGCAGGTGGTAGGCATCCTGTCGCTGTTGATCGCTCTCGCCAGCGTAGGCGGTGTAATCCATATCGGCAGTCAATCAAAGTACATTCCCTACGTGATTGAAGTGGATAAGCTAGGCCAAACCATCGCCGTCGGACCGGTACAAGCCGCCGGCCGAGCAGATCAGCGCGTCGTTCATGCTTCGGTATCGGAATTTGTCAGCGATGCCCGGTATGTAACGCCTGACGTAGCCTTGCAGCGCAAAGCCGTCTTCCGGGTGTACGCACATCTGTCTCCAAATGATCCGGCCACGGCCAAGATGAACGAGTGGTTAAACGGCACCGCAGATTCTAGCCCATTCAAGCGGGCAACGAAGGAAATGGTAAGTGTTGAGATCAAATCTGTGCTCCCTCAGACACCGGATACTTGGCAAGTCGAATGGACTGAAACCACTCGTGACCGTCAAGGCGTCATGAAAGGCCAACCAGTTAACATGCGGGCATTAGTCAACGTATATACCATCGAAACAACATCTCAGACCACTGACGAGCAATTACGCAATAACCCGCTAGGGATCTATGTGCGTGATTTCTCCTGGTCAATCATCCCATGAATTAATGAGACTTTCCCATGAGCAACAAAACTATCATTCAAATCTTGGCTCTCGTTATGACGGTATCGGAACCTATCCAAGCAGCTCCTGGAGATGACATAGCCGACAAGTACTTTTCGAAAAACAATCCGCGGTTAACCGCGCAAGAAAAAGCAGCAATCGCCATCGCTAAGCGATGGGAAGCGGGGACCGCTAATGCCATAAAGCCTGTGGCCGGCTCCAATGGGGCAATCAATTTCCTCTTTGGCGCACAGCAGCCCAGTATCGTTTGTGCAGTCCTACAAGTTTGCGATGTAAGCCTTCAGGCAGGGGAGCAGGTCAACTCGATCAATCTGGGTGATACGGCCCGTTGGACAGTGGAGCCCGCCATCACGGGTAGCGGACCAACCGAAACTCAGCATCTCATCATCAAACCTATGGATGTTGGACTGGAAACCAGTCTAGTCGTGACCACAAACCGTCGTACCTATCATTTCAAGTTGCGTTCGCACCGTACCGAGTATATGCCTCAGGTGGCATTCACGTATCCCGAAGATGCTCTTGCGAAGTGGGATGATATCCGCACTCGCGAATCACAAGAGCGCGAACAAAGAACCATTCCTCAAACCGGCGAGTATCTGGGGGATCTGTTTTTTGATTACGACATTGAGGGCGTTGCGTCCTGGAAGCCGGTCAGAGTCTTTAATGATGGGCGTAAGACGATATTGCAAATGCCGAGGGAGATGGAGCAAACCGAAGCGCCGACCTTGCTGGTGATTCGCAATGAGGGCGGCTTATTTTCAGATGACGAAACCGTTATGGTCAATTACCGCGTCCAGAACGATCGCTATATCGTCGATACCGTTTTTGACAAAGCTATTCTGATCGCGGGTGTCGGCGGTAATCAAGATCGTGTGGCCATCACTCGGAGGAAATAACATGATCAAGCTTACTCTCGCGGCAGTGGCCGCGCTTGCCTTGGCGGGGTGCGCCACGACCTCACAGTATGGAAACTATTTGCCATCTGCAACCGTGGATCAGCAGAATTGGTTCGCCAGCGAAGCGGTGAAGCAGCTCGCCAGGCGATGGCCACCGGCAAAAACTCGGCTCGAACTGAAGCAAGCGACACCAGACGCCTTCGGTATTGCGCTGGTCAATGGATTGCGCGAAAGCGGATATGCCATTGAAGAGTTTAACCCTAAACAAATCGAAGATCCCTCTACAACAGAGGCCAACATACTACCGTTGCGTTATGCGCTCGATCAAATAGGGAGCGACGGCGCAAATATATACCGCCTCACTCTGTTAGTTGGAACTGAATCTCTAACCCGCCCGTACATTGAACAAAACGGTTCTGTGATTCCGGGATACTGGACGCACAAGGAGTAAGGCCATGATAGAGATTGATCACATGGACCCTGATTCATCACCAGGCGCAGGTGTACGCCGAGTCAACAACCTGCCTATGTACATCATGGGTGGCGTGTTGATGTCATTTCTTGTCATTATGGGCTTGGTAGCGGCGGATCGCGCTGCCAAGCAAAATGAAAAAGAAGAACAACACCTGCACAATGGCAGCACATCGATGTTCGCTAAAGAAATTGCTGGAGACCAGACGAGCGGACTAATCGCGCCATTGATACCGCCTGCCGAACCTGAACCGTCTCCCATACTCATTGCACGACCGGAAAACTTGGACGCGCCGCCGAGACCACCGTCTGATCCCGTGCCACATGACGATGAAGCAGATCGCATACGCATGGCAAAACTGCAAATGTTTCAAGAAGCAGTGAAAGCAAAGACCGGCGTGCAAATCACGGCACCGCGTAGCGCCGGGTCGTCGCCAAGCACTACCGCACCCAAAACTCGCGAGGAAATGCTAGCGAGAATGGCGGCAGTGCGTCAGGAAATAGAAGCAAACAGGCATCAGGACCCGACAGCCTCGTATCAGGCGCGACTGTCCCAGATTCGCGGCATGGGGCTTGGCTATGAAGCATCAGGAGACTCGTCTGCCCCGTCGCTGTTACAGACATCGACAGCTGTCGGTAGCGGTAAAGATTACACAAAATTCTCGGGAGACGATGGGGATCGTTGGAAGCTCGAATCAAAGCCCGAAGCGCCGCGCACGCCGTATGAGCTGCGCGCAGGTTTCGTCGTTCCTGCAACCTTAATCTCCGGTATTAATTCCGATCTTCCCGGCCAAATAATGGCTCAAGTCGCTCAGAGTGTGTATGACACCCCGACAGGAAAACATCTATTGATCCCTCAAGGGTCCCGCCTAGTAGGCGCATATTCTAGCGACGTATCCTATGGGCAAGCTCGCATCCTGGTAGCGTGGCAACGCATTGTTTTTCCGGACGGGAAGGCGATGGATATTGGCGCAATGCCGGGAGCTGATAGTGCAGGGTACGCTGGTTTCAATGACCAAGAAAACCATCATTATGTCCGGCTTTTTGGATCGGCATTGCTCATGTCTGCCGTCACCGCAGGCGCCTCGTATAGTCAACGGCAAGACCAGACAACGACATTATACGGTGCGCCTAACGCCAACAGTGCATTAAGCCAGGCATTGGGGCAACAGCTCGGTCAAGTGACTGCTCAACTGATAGCAAAGAACTTGAATGTTGCCCCAACTCTGGAAATCCGGCCTGGGTACCGATTCAACGTGATTGTCACCAAAGACATGACATTTTCAAAACCGTATAAATCATTCGATTATTAACGCCAAGGAGAAAAATCATGACACAGAAAATTTTAGCCGCTAAAAAATCGGGCATTGTTGTCCTCATTGCCGGTACGTTGTCGATGCCGGCATATTCTTCAGGAATACCCGTCTATGACGGCGCAAACTGGACGAGTAATTTTGTGACATCTTTTGAAAGCCATTTACAGACGCTGAAACAAATAGACGAATATAGAGTGCAAATAGATCAGTATACGGACCAACTACAAAATTCGTTGGCTCCAGCGAGCTATGTGTGGGATCAGGCGCAGACCACCATCAATGGGCTGATGAACGCAGTCGATACTCTGAACAATTACAAGGCCGAGCTGGGCAGCATTGACAACTATTTAAGCGAGTTCCAGGACGTTGCCTATTACCGACAATCACCGTGCTTCTCGTCGGCCGGCTGCTCTGATGCGGAACGGACCGCAATGGAGCAAAACCGCACCCTGGCGTCAGAGTCGCAGAAAAAAGCCAACGACGCCCTTTTTCGCGGTTTAGACAAACAACAAGACGCCCTTCGATCGGATGCTAAAACGCTTGAAAGATTGCAATCGTCCGCACAAAGCGCGACAGGGCGCTTGGAGGCTCTTCAATACGCAAATCAATTTGCCAGCCAGCAAGCCAACCAACTTTTGCAGATTCGTGGACTCATGATGGCTCAACAAAATGCAATGGCAACACGGATGCAGGCGGAAGCGGACCGCGAAGCTCAGGAAGCGGCCTCGGCCGAAAAACTGCGCAAGGGCAGCTATCGCTCCAGTCAAGTACGTTCTTGGTAGGGAGAGAATAAATGAAGCCAAATCATCTTTTTCTTTTAGTCGTTCTGTCAGCTTTTGCCAGCGCATGTTCTAAAGACATTCCTACACAGGACATGCCTGAGGTCAACGATGAAAACTGCAAGCCAGAGATCATAAAAAAAATCAACGATAAAGGCACCCAGCAAGAATTTGCATCGAAATGTCTACATCGCTCAGGCGGATTTCAGCCTAGCAAAAAACGCGAATGGTAGGACAACATGAGAATGCCGCCTAATTCAAAAACCGCTTACATGCCAATAATCCTATGGTTGGCCCTCTTTTCTATGGACGTGCAAGCGGCCATAGACAATGCCGGCATCATGGATAATGTCCTGGATCGCTATTCAGCAGCGGCGTCAAGTTGGGCCGGGGTCGTCACCTCCGCCGCAACATGGCTTTTTTGGACGCTTGTGATCATATCCATGGTGTGGACATTCGGCATGATGGCACTCCGCAAGGCCGACATTGGGGAATTCTTCGCTGAATTTGTTCGCTTCACGGTCTTTACCGGTTTTTTTTGGTGGCTTCTCACGAATGGACCTAATTTTGCCTCTTCGATTTATACGTCGCTACGGCAAGTCGCAGGCAATGCCACTGGCCTTGGCAACACACTGTCGCCATCCGGCATTGTCGATGTGGGATTCGCCATCTTCGACAAGGTGATGGATCAGTCAACGCTCTGGTCGCCAGTGGATAGCATGACTGGCATCTTGATGGCGGTGGCTATTCTGGTCATTCTGGCCTTGGTCGGCGTGAACATGCTCCTTCTCCTGACCTCCGGATGGGTGCTTGCTTACGGTGGCGTGTTCTTTTTAGGATTCGGTGGATCCAGGTGGACAACGGATATGGCGATCAATTACTACAAGACCGTCCTCGGCATAGCTGCACAGCTTATGGCGATGGTACTCTTGGTAGGCATCGGCAAAACTTTCCTAGATGATTATTACACGCGCATGAGCGAGGGGATCAGTCTCAAGGAAATGGGCGTAATGATGATCGTAACGATCGTATTATTAGCCTTGGTCAATAAGATTCCGCCACTTATCGCTGGCATCATCACCGGCGCTAGCGTCGGCGGTGCCGGCATCGGCAACTACGGCGCGGGGGCTGCGTTAGGAGCCACCAGCATGGCCTGGTCAGCTACACAAATGGCCGGAAGCGGAATCATGGCGGGCGGAGCCTCGGCCGCTGGAGGCGCACAGGCTCTCATGGCCGCGGTCTCGAAGGCCAACGATAATGTGGCAAACGGCACTGACATTCTTTCGAACTTCGGTCGTCCATCAGATGGAGGTAGTTCGTCCGGTGACGGCAGTACAAATTACGCGCAAGCCGCTGGTTTCACCAATGCGGGTTCATCCGGATCAAGCATGTTGACATCAGCCGCCAAGGTCGCCGGTATAGTCGGTCGGATCGCGGCCGACGCAACAGCTAACTTGGCTCAAGGCGCTACTGAAGTCGCCAAGGAAAAGGCGACCAGTATCAAAGAAGCAGGAATGGATCGCATTGCCGATACCACAGGCGGAAAAATCGCCGCCGCCATTAAAGGGCAGGGCAGTATCGCCCCAACATTTGACGGAAACACCCTAGCCTCAGCAACATCCAGCGACGCCGATCAAGAGTCGGAAGTAGCGGCCTTTCGCGACCGCGATAATAATCGCGTTAACCTATAGGAGTTATGATGTTCATCGATCTACCTCCACAAATGCAAGAGCGCGTTGTCTGTTCGATCTCGGCCGCCGTAAAATACGAGGTCCCTGCCAACATTATGTTGGCAGTGGCGGAGAAAGAAGCGGGTAAACCGGGCCAGTGGGTGCGCAATACGAACGGTACCCATGACGTAGGACAGATGCAGTTCAACACATCGTACCTGCGCGATCTGACCCGGTACGGGATCACGGCAAACGATGTAGCGGCAGCCGGCTGCTACTCGTTCGATCTGGCCGCCTGGCGATTGCGGATGCATATTCGCAACGACAAGGGCGACCTGTGGACGAAATCCGCCAACTACCACTCGCGCACACCACGCTACAACGCCGTGTACCGCGCCGATCTGATACTCAAGGCGTCGAAGTGGGCCGAGTGGCTGGAAGCCCGTTTTGTGACGTTGGACGTGACAAAAGAGGGCGCTACTGTCTCGATGCCAACCCAGCCGACCCAGGTTCAAGAAGTCGAGCCGCAAGTATCGGCCACGCCGGCGAAGCCACGGATGACGGCGACGGTTCAATCTACCGCCGTCTCCAGTTATGTACCCCGGCAAATTATCTTCAACGACAACCGTATCCGACCCTAGCAACGTAGGGGGGCAAGGAACCCAGTTCTTCTAAATCGATTTTGCTGGTCAGTTTTTGGCCAATTTGACTTAACTCCTGATATGTCAGAGGGTTAGGATAAATTGCGACGAATTAACGACATGGTTATCCACAGATTTTGTGGATAGATTTGCCGAACGCTTTTTTCCTGTTCATTTTCTGGGCAGGCAGTCGCCTGGTTCCATAAAATGGCCGGATACTGTTGGCGAATTGATTTAGGCGGCTAGTGCCGCAAAGTGCGAGGTTCGTGTAGCAGCCAAAGGCCTACCTGCTAGCCATGCGGCGATCCGATCAAGATTAATGGCGACGGCCGTTGCAA
>Ga0208118_100049_pt1 | contig 67767 bp, 58 predicted proteins | sample LakWasMet34_HOW6_2_FD_183876 | JGI IMG/M metagenome (GOLD analysis project Ga0208118, IMG submission 183876) | Freshwater sediment methanotrophic microbial communities from Lake Washington under simulated oxygen tension - Sediment Metagenome... | ecosystem: Environmental > Aquatic > Freshwater >... | reverse complement strand
AACGCGCTAAACGTGCTGCGTATCTGGTCAACTAAGTTCAAGTCCATTTGTTTTGTGCTGATGAGGCTTTGTTCTGGAGCGTTGATAAAATCTTTATTCTAGCAGGGTTTTAAATTGGGAATTGCTGGCGAATCACTCGGCAGCGGCGTGGCCTCTGGCATCGTGCAGAGCGGGCAGGTTCCGGTTAAAGGCATTGTCTTAGTCACGCCGTTTGACAGCATGGCCGCTGTTGCCCAACACCACTACTGGTTTTTGCTGGCAAAATGGCTGGTCAAAGACAAATTCGACAACATTAAAAACTTAAAAGATTACGCGGGAAACACGGCAATTTTGCTGGCAGAACAAGATGAAATCATCCCCAATAAATTCAGCCTAAAGCTGTTCGATTCATTGCACCACGCCAAGAAACTCTGGTCATTTAAGGGAGTAAACCACAACACCCTGCCACTGGCGGATGAGCTTCCCTGGTGGCAAGAGGTTATGCAGTTTGTTAGCGGGCAAAGCGCGGCACCCCCTTAATCATTGTTTTTTCCATATGCACATATTGCAAGCCGAGCAATATTCCACCGTCGGCGCTACGCTCGGCCCATATCACTTTTATCTCGCCTTCCAACGCCAAGCGCTCAATTTCAAATGCGGTCGTCTCACCCTCTTCAACAGCGATGGCTTCAGCAAGATTAATCATTAATCCCTCTACTGAAACATTGACGGTATTAAACTCTCGATACTCGCCATCCAGCAGGATTCTGCCGGCAACCGCCATGTTTTTTCTATACACCTTTCTCTTATACAGCTGATTATCGACATCATAAGTAACATTTCTAAATTCCAATGCCAGTAATATACGATCATTCAGCATATCAACCCTGACCACCTCGGCTTCACCGGCCAAGCGCATTTCCGGAAGATACAAATCTATCGTCGTCGATGCGGACAACATATCGAAAATATCCTTGGCGTCTTTGGGACCCGCCTGTTCGCACTTTAACTCTGCAAGCACACCGGTTAACGAAATATCTTTAACAATGATTTCCTGCTCTTCCCCCCCCATGTAAATCAAGCCATGCGAGGTTAAATTTTTTCGATAAGGCCGGTTTAAATCTAAATTCATCTGAATTTCCTCTCTGATTATCCATTTATCTTGTTATTCAAATACTGTATAAGGCTAGCTCGTGCAATTATAGTGTCTGTGTGATATTTTTTCTTTTGGTTGCACTTATTTTTCCTGTCCTGAGTCCTTCGGTTACGCTCAGGACAGTCTCAGCGAACCGGATCGCCAACCATATCTCAAATCCTACACACCTCAGCGCATCATGAAAAAGCTATTAACCCTGCTGTTGTTACTGTCTCTGGCGGCCTGCACGGCGCTCACGCCTAAAAACGGCGACAATATCTGCTCTACTTTCAGGGAAAAAGACGACTGGTATGATGACGCTAAAAACGCGTTTGAAAAATGGGGCGTGCCTATTCCCATTCAAATGGCGATCATGCATCAAGAGTCCCGCTTTGTCGCCGATGCACAACCGCCCCGCCCTTGGCTGCTGGGGTTTATTCCCCTGCCCCGGGACAGTAGCGCCTACGGCTATGCCCAAGCCAAAGATGAAACCTGGGACAGCTATCAATCCAAGGCAGGCCGCTGGGGAGCGGATCGCGATGAATTTGCCGATGCCGCCGATTTTATCGGCTGGTATTGCGACATCAGCCACAGCCGGCTGGGCATATCCAAACTGGATGCCAAAAACTTATACCTCGCCTACCATGAAGGACACGGCGGTTATCAACGTAAAAGCTATTTAAAAAAAGCGGGACTGGTACAGATTGCCAACAAAGTAGCCAAGCGGGCAAAACTTTTCCAAAGCCAATTAGGCGAATGCCAAAACGATTTAGAAAACAAAGGTTGGTTTTTTTGATAAACTAGCGATTCTACGTTAACAATAAAGGATAAGTCGTGAGAAAAATTCAAACTAAAATTATTTCAATCGTCACCGTTCTTCTTATAGGATTTACTATGTTTTCACTGGCCAATGCCACCACCCCCGCAGAAAATAAAGCCGCAGGAACAGCCTTTCTTGCCGAAAACGCTAAAAAACCCAATATCGTAACGACGGCAACCGGCTTGCAATACGAAGTATTAACCCCCGGAACCGGCGCCGCTTCACCTTCAGCCACCGATAATGTTACCGTACATTACAAAGGCACAACCCTTGACGGCGAAGAGTTCGACAGCTCTTACAGCCGCGGCGAACCGGCCACATTCCCGCTAAACAGAGTCATCGCCGGATGGACTGAAGGCGTGCAGTTGATGAAAGAAGGCGCCAAATACCGCTTTTTCATCCCGTCAGAACTCGCTTACGGCGAACAAGGCGCAGGCCGCGCAATCGGCCCGAACGCCGCATTGATCTTCGATGTTGAGCTGATCAAAATTCAATAAAGCGGGTTAAAGGTTCAAGGATAAAGGCACAAGGACAGCGAGCCTTGCGCCTTTTGTTTTTTTGCACCTTTTACCTTGCACCTTTCACCTAAGTTCTTATGCCCACTTACCAACTATTTGCTACAACACCCAAGGCGATGGAAACCATCCTGACCGATGAACTCCAAGCGCTCGGCGTAAAAAACATCAAAGCCACCTTGGCCGGAGTCGCTTTTCAGGGAGACTTGGAAACCGCCTATCGGGCCTGCCTGTGGTCAAGAACAGCAAATCGGATTTTACTGGTGCTAAGCTCTTTCGAGGTAAAAACCCAGGAAGACTTGTATAACGGCGTACAAAAAATCGACTGGTTTGAGCATATTAATCCTGAAGACAGCTTTGCCGTCTCGTTCAGTGCGAAAAACTCAGCGGCGATTAACAATACCCACTTTGGCGCATTAAAAGTTAAAGACGCCATCGTCGACCAGATGCGGGCAAGGTTTCAAACCCGACCCAGCATCAATACCGAACAGCCCAATATCCGCATCAATGTGTATTTGAATGGCGAAAATGCTCAACTGAGCCTCGACCTATCCGGCGAAAGCCTGCATCGTCGCGGTTATCGGGATGTCAGCATCAAAGCCCCGATGAAGGAAAATCTTGCGGCAGCCATGTTGCTGCGTAGCGGCTGGCCGCAAATCGCCATGCAACAAGGTTCATTAATCGACCCGATGTGCGGTTCCGGAACGCTGCTGCTGGAAGGCGCGATGATCGCCGCCGATTACGCGCCGGGCTTGTTGCGCGATTATTTCGGCTTTACCGGCTGGAAAAAACACGATGCGCAATGCTGGAAAAAATTACGCGTGGAAGCCGAACAACGCAAAAAGATCGGCCTGGAAAAACTGCCGGTTATCGTGGGTTTCGACCAGAACCGCCATACCGTCAACACCGCTCTGGCGCATATCGCCAATGCCGGTCTGCAAAATAAAATCCATGTCGAACGCCGCGATATTGAAGACGCGGAACCCGCCGACAGCTGGAAGCCGGGGCTACTGATCTGCAACCCGCCTTACGGCGAGCGCTTGGGCGACGAGCAGGAAACCGCCGAACTGTATAAAAAATTCGGTGAAAACCTAAAGACGCATTTTATCGGCTGGAAAGCCGCGATGATTATCAGCAACCCTGAGCTGGGCTTTCGCTTAGGCATACGCTCGCAAAAGCCGATCACCCTGTTCAACGGCGCTCTTGAATGCAAACTGTTACGGCTGGATATTGAAGAAAGCAATTTCTTCGTTCCCAAAGCCAAAACGCAGGAAGAGCGTATTGCCCAGGCGATTGAAACCGGAAAAATTCAGGAACAGCAGATTGCTCAAGCAACAGAGACTAAAACCACTCAGCAACCCGAAACTACCAGCGCCGACACGCTTGCCGACCAGAATATAGGTGAGCTGGGCGCGGAAATGTTCGCCAACCGGCTCAAAAAGAACCTGAAAAAACTGTCCAACTGGGCCAAGCAAAACCGCATCGCCTGCTATCGGGTCTACGATGCCGATTTGCCGGAATACGCGGTTGCCGTCGATATTTATCAGGGCCAGCAAACCTGGATCAATGTACAGGAATACGAGCCGCCCAAAAGCATCGATCAACACAAAGCCGATCAGCGATTGGCGGGACTGCTGGCCGAAATCCCCCGCGTCCTCGGCGTCAATAGCGATCAGGTTTTCCTGAAAATACGCCGCAAGCAAAAAAGCACCGATCAGTACGAAAAACACGGCGATCAGGGGCGTTTCCACATCATCGAAGAAGGCGGCTGTAAGTTATTGGTGAATTTTGAAGATTATCTGGATACCGGATTATTCCTCGATCACCGGCCGATTCGGATGCTGATTCAAAAACAAGCCAAAGATAAACGCTTTTTAAACCTGTTTGCCTATACCGGCAGCGCGACGGTCCATGCGGCTATGGGCGGTGCCAAGTCAACGACGACCGTCGATATGTCCAACACCTATATCAACTGGGCAAAAAAGAACATGGCGCTGAACGCCAACGAAGGCGAGCATGAATTTATACAAGCCGACTGCCTGGAATGGCTAGCCGCCGAAGCCCAACTGGCTAACAGGCACTACGATTTAATTTTCCTCGATCCGCCCACGTTTTCCAATTCGAAACGGATGGACGACGTGTTCGATATACAAAACGACCATGTGCAACTGATTAATAACGCAATCTCTTTGCTGTCGCCGGGAGGTGTCCTATACTTCTCAACGAACTTCAGACGCTTTAAAATCGACAAGCAGGCACTGTCCGAATTAATTGTAGAAGACATTAGCGCGGCAACTATTCCGGAAGATTTTGCCCGCAACCCAAAAATCCATTATTGCTGGAGAATTCAAGAGTGATGCGTAAAGTTAAGATCCTGGTTTCCGGTCGAGTTCAAGGCGTTTATTTTCGCCTCTTTACCCAGAACAAGGCCAAACATTTTGCTATAAAGGGCAGCGTCAAAAATCTCCCGGATGGCCGGGTTGAAATCATCGCAGAAGCAGGAAGCATGGCCATTGAAAAGTTCATCAAATGGTGCCACAAAGGCCCTATAACCGCCCGAGTCGATCGTGTTGAAATCACTGAACTTCAACCGGGTGAGTTATTAACGTCTTTTGAAATTCAATAACACATTTTAAGAGACGAAAACTTTAGCCGTCTTCCTGCAATAAACGGCAACACGTATGCCCAGTACAGTACCCATCACCGCTGCATAAATCAACGGTTCGGTGTAATCCGACTTTACCAGCCAAAAATAATGCACGACAGCCGTTAAGCCCGCCACATAGACTAGCTGATGCAGTTTTATCCAGCTTCGTCCCAATCTTTTCTGCATTTTTTTTGTTGAAGTGACGGCTAAAGGAAACAGCAGCAAGTAAGTCAGCAAACCCATCAGGATATAAGGACTTTTCGGCACCTCGTCCTTAAATGCCTCCCAGGAAAGCGACAAATCAAGCACGATAAAAACCAGCAAATGCAGACTGGCGTAAAAAAAAGCGAACAAGCCCATCATGCGCCTAAAGCGCATCGGCCAACTCTGTCCCGTTATTGTTTTACCGGGCGACAGCGCCAAACCGATACACAAAAAACGTAAAGCCCAATCGCCAAAGCCGAAATGCAGGGCTTCTATTGGATTCGCGCCAAGTTGATCGTTGACGGCATCCTTCAACAGCAAGCCGAAAGGTGCCAAACTCAGTAAAAAAACAATGATTTTTATGGCTGCCCAGCCTTTTTTGCCGGGTAACATCAAAAATACTGCTTTAGATCTATATCGGAATAAAGCGCCGCGACTTCCGCGCCGTAGCCGTTAAATTTTTCGGTATCGCGCTTCGGGGTAAAAAGACTACTGCCCAACACCCGCTCGCGGCTTTGACTCCATCGGGGGTGAGGGACGTCAGGATTAACATTGGCGTAAAAGCCATACTCGCTAGGCGCGCTTTTATGCCACGCGGTTTCCGGCATATAAGCGATAAAACGTATTTTGACAATCGCCTTGATACTCTTGAACCCGTACTTCCACGGCACAATCAAGCGCAACGGCGCGCCATTCTGATTGGGCAGCTCATCGCCGTACATGCCGGTCACCATCATCGTTAACGGATGCATGGCTTCATCGATGCGCAACCCTTCCACATAAGGCCAGTCTAAGCCGCCGGAGCGCTGCCCGATCATGACTTCCGGATTATAAAGCGTGGTAAATTCGACAAACTTTGCTTTCGAGGTAGGCTTAAACCGCTTCAGCATGTCGCCCAATGGAAAGCCTATCCACGGCACCACCATAGACCAGGCTTCCACGCACCGGAACCGATAAATACGTTCCTGAACAGGATTGTCTTTTAGAATATCTTCCAGCGTGTAAACGCCCGGCTTTTCGACCTCGCCTGTAACTTCCACGCTCCACGGCTTGGTTTTTAATGTCCTGGCTAAAACAGTCGAATCCTTTTTATTCGAGGAGAACTCATAATAATTGGTATAGCTGGTAACATCCTCGCGACCGGTGACCGGTAACTTTGCCGAATAAGGCCCGATCGGCACATCGGCGTATTTTCCCGTTTCGGCATGTCCCAGGTTCGGCAACAGAACGCCCGCCGAAAGCACCGTTGCCGATTTAATAAACTCCCGTCGGGATTCAAAAACCGCCCGATCAGTGATTTCGCTGCTTAAGATATTTGATTTGGTTTTGATTAACATGCTCAATCCTTTTGTTTTCGGACGTTTACACTCTGGAGCTTAAATAATACATCAATCTGTTTTGACATCGTTAATATTGTCAGCTGGACAAGCGTATTTAAAAATGGCCGCTCTTCATTACCCAATGTAGAATCTCACTCGCCGTCCGGCATAGTCATAGCCGTCCGCTACGCCGTAGTCTTCGGTTAACCTGCCAGTGATAGATTTTGGCAAGCAGCGGACGAATCACCGGCAAGCCGATCAGCCATGCCAGAGGTTTCAACACAGACACTTTGCTCATCAGCACAATATAGGCATCCATCTCGGAATGAATCCGCTGATTCTCATCCTGAACATGCAATTCGGTTAACGCTTTATGAGGATCGATACCGAGGTTACGCAGTTGCTGTTCGCGTCCGGTGATGTCGATCCAGCAGACGTTTTCACCGGTTTTTCCGGCAAGCTTTTCGTAGGTCGACCTGTCTTTGACGCATTGCGGGCAGGCGCCATCGTAATAAACCTTAATTTTGGCTTTATCCTGATTCATATTTTTTGCCTCCGATGAGCGAGGGTGATGTGGCTATTTTACAAACTTTAGGCGTTACATCGTGTTTGGGCGGGCCATTGCGTTCCTGCGGCTACGCGGCGGAAATGCTGCGCGATGAGTTTGCCAGGCAACAACCCGGACAACCAGACCTGCAACTCCAGTGGCATATGCTTTATCCTGAGAATCGCGGTTCAAAAGAGAAAAAACTATCACGGCTTAATCAATCGATAAGCCACTTTAGCCGCTATTGGACGGAGCAAAACCAGGCTTTTCTGGTCATCGGCGGCGACCATTCCTGCGCATTGGGAACCTGGAGCGGCGTGCTGAACGGATTGCGGCAACCGGGTCAATTCGGCCTGATCTGGCTGGACGCGCATATGGACGCGCATACTTTTGCTACATCGCCATCCGATAATGTGCATGGCATGCCGCTGGCTGCTTTACTCGGCAAAGCGGATCAAAAACTGGCGGCGATGTATCCCGGTTGCGCCTTTATCAATCCGGAAAACCTCATTCTGATCGGCGTCCGAAGTTACGAACACGAGGAATACGAGCTATTAAAACAAGCCGCCGTGGAAATTGTTTTTGCCGACCGCATTAACACGCTTGCGCCGGTATTAATTAAAGCTATCGATAAACTCAGTCTGCGTTGCGAGATTATCGGCATCAGCATCGATTTGGATGTGATCGATCCTGCCGACGCGCCCGGTGTTGAAACACCGGCTCAAGGCGGCATCAAAGCCGAAGAACTGCTCAGAGCATTGTCATTGATTAACCGGCATCCGAAAATACTGGGCCTTGAAATCAGCGAATTTAATCCTGAAAAAGACCGCCAAAATAAAACCTTACTTTTGATGAAGGCTATTATCGAGGCCTTCTACGGCGAGACGTTATAGTAAAGCGTCGGTCTTGGCCGCCATAATAAAATCGTTAACATGCAGTCCTTTTATCTTATGCGACCACCAAGTGACGGTCACCCTGCCCCATTCCGTTAAAATGGCCGGATGATGGCCCTCTTGCTCGCACAGAGCGCCTATCTTATTGGTAAATGTCAGGGCGTTTGCGAAGTTATTAAACTTGAAGGTTTTTTGTAAACGCTTGATGCCGCCTATTTCAATAAGCGCCCAGCCTAGTAATTGCGGCATAAATTCGTCGATTTCCGCCTGAGTAGCCAATGGCGCGCCAATTCTGCATACCTCACAGGTTTTACCAGTCAGTTCAGTCATCGATAGTCTCCATTGGGATCTGTAAATGCTTGTATCGCGAATACTGCTTTTTGAATATATTCACCTTAGAAACTGATGTTACGCATTGTCCACGAAAAGCACGAAAGGCACGAAAAAGCATCCGCTGTAGGCTTCTCGCTGACGGCGTCATCCCCGGCATGCATTCACAGACTCCCAAGACAAGCTCCTTGCGTCATACACCCAGGTCTGTGGGATGCCGTCGTTCCGGCAGGGACAGATATTTGCTCCTGCAATATCTGCATTCCCCACATCCCTGTGGGTTATGCCGGAACCCAGGCACAGGGAGGTGAAACTTCGTGTTACACAAGTATTTACGGTATTCCGATAGTCCCTGGCCTGGCGTTGGGCAAGAAGCAGGTCTGCCTGGCAACGTTCTGATGTGTTTTAACTATTTTCGTGTTTTTCGTGGACTACGCTTTTTATTATGAGCATGCGTAACATCAGTTACTTAAAGTCTTTGGTTCAGTCCGAAGATAATGGATCGCATCTTTCATTAATTGCTTTGTCCATACAAGCTCTTAATTTTGCAGCCAAGATTTTGACATGAGGCTCTTTACACATCTCAAGATGCCCTCCGGAAACCTGCTGAACTTCAACCCTATCGCCCAAAAGTGCTTTCCATTCTTGTTCCGGAGGAGCATAGCTAAAAAACATGGATTCCCGGTTAGCTGCTTGAAACAACGTTAACTGCCCATCATAAATTTTGGGTTGATAACCCTTGCGACAAGCCAAGTCGGGGCCTAATGTATATAGGTGAGGCCAAAAATCCGGTTCTAACACCTCTTTTTTTAACCAATACTTAACTTTATTTTTGGCCAGAACCAAGAATTGACTTGGACGCTGCCTAAAAAACTTATGGATGACCTGATGATAGGAGAGCGGCTGCTTTTCGTGCGTCAGGTGTGTATCCAGCAATCCCAGTAAGTTCACTCGGTGTCCATTTGCATGTAATTGACAAGCCATTTCATAGGCAACCATGCCGCCAAAGGAAAATCCTATCAAATAATAAGGACCGCGCGGCTGCACCTGTTGCAGCTCATCAATATAGTGACCGGCCAGCTTTTCCAGCGACGGTAGACGGATAGATCGATTACTGCCCTCTGCTGCCATGCCATACCGTAGAAAATAGAGCGGTTGATCCTTTCCCAGATGCAGGGGCAAGTTTAGGAACTCTATCGTGTGAATCGCAAATACGGGAGGACGCGAACCTTGCGTTTGAATGGGGACAAGGGAGTACCGTGAAGGTTGCCGATTACCGGACGATATTATTATTCCCAGTTCTTCAACGGTTGGAAATTGGTAAATTGTACCCACGGAAATGTCAAAATTGAATTGCTTGCTAATATCAATAACCATTTTAACCGCTAGCAAGGAATGTCCGCCCAACTCGAAGAAGTTGTCGTGAATATCAATATGCTTCACACCCAGTAATTTTTTCCAGATACCCATCAGTTCGCGTTCGATCTCATTACAAGGCGCAGAGCACTCTTTGGATATTGCTTCTGCCAAAGGTAATGGCAGCGCTTTACGGTTCAGCTTGCCATTTGAAGTCAGCGGCAATCCGTTAAGGAACACATAGGCCGAAGGCATCATGAATTCCGGCAATTTCAGTTTCAGAAAGTCCCTCACTTCAGTTGAGGTGATAATGGGATTGCCGCGGGAAACCAGATAAGCCACAAGCCGTTTGTCGCCAGGAACAGACTCGTACACGTCCACCGCGACCTCACGTAATTGCGGGTGCTGGAGCAATGTCGCTTCAATATCGTTCAACTCGATGCGAAAGCCCCGGATTTTTACCTGTAAGTCGTTGCGGAATAAGAACTCAATAGTACCGTCAGCCAACCATCGGGCCAGATCGCCTGTCTTGTACATTTGCGCGCCAACTTCCGGGACAAAGGGGTCGCGTACAAAGCGTTCTGCCGTCAACTCGGGACGATTCAGGTAGCCACGGCCAACCGCTAGTCCGCCGATATGAATTTCGCCCGCGACGCCAATTGGCGCCGGTTGCTGATAGCTATCCAAGATATAAATGCGGACGTTCCTAATGGGTCTTCCAATCGGTACCGGTCGATTGAGATATTGCTTAAGATCAGAAGACATGCGGTAACACGTGGCGATGATGGTGCATTCAGTCGGACCGTAATTATTGAAAAACTCGGGCCGTGGTTCCGGCATTTCCAGCAGTTTGGCCGGTTGCATCGGTTCGCCTCCCAGAAAAACGCGCCGTAGACTACTGAGTTCTCCGTTATGACCTGCGTCAATCAAGGTATAAAATCCGCTCGGCGTAATGGTCATCATGCTAACGCGCTCTTTTAGCACCAGCTTTACGATTGCCTGCGGATCAAAAGGTTCGCTCGCTAAAACCAGCCGCGCACCGACGAGTAAAGGGCCGTAAATAACTTTTTGAGTCACATCGAAAGCCATAGAGGTCACGACCAAAACCGTATCGTCGCTACTAAGATCAGTTCCCTCTCCGATATACCAGGGAAGCAGGTTTTGTAAACCCCGATGCACTATTTCGACGCCTTTGGGCTTTCCGGTGGAGCCTGATGTGTAGATCACATAAGCCCGATTTTCGGGCTTGAGCCCTACTTTTTTATGATCGGGATTCGTATCAGGAAAGAGTGCCCACACTGGACACCGGGTCGACAAATCAAGCAACTGCGGGCATTTCGACATTTCTGAGAGCAGCGCTTGATACCGGCCATTAGTCAGCAACGCGACTGGGGCGCTGTCATCAAGCATAAACGCCAGCAGTTCCTTGGGATAACAAGGATCAAGCGGCACATAGGCGCCGCCGGCTTTAAGGATAGCGAGCCAGCCAATCACTTGGTCAATGGACCGCTCAAGACAGATTCCGACCCGCACTTCCGGCCCAACACCGATATGGCGCAGATAATGAGCCAGTTGGTTGGCGCGCGCGTTGAGTTCCCCATAGGTTAGTTGTTGGTTTTTGTAAACCGCAGCCACTGCCTGAGGTGCCTGTCTAACCTGTTCTTCGAACCATTGATGAATGAAATGGGTATCGTCCGGAAGCGCTGTGACCGACTTATTCCACTCCACCAGTAATTGTCGGCGCTCAGGTGCTGTCAGCAAGGAAAATTCGGACAAATGCGCCTCAGGGTGGGCGACGATGCCGCCGAGAAGCGTCTGAAAATGGCCGATCAAGCGGTCTATGGTTGAGGCCTCGAACAAGTCAGCCGCGTATTTCACCTCGCCTGCCAAGCCATGCGGGGTTTCCGACAACTCGAAGCTCAAGTCGAGTTGGGCGGTTTCAGTATCGCCGCATCGAAAGCCCGGGGGAATTTTATTTAACGGCGCATTATCATCAGAAAGATTTTGAAGGATGAACATGACCTGAAACAGCGGATTGTGACTGCACTGATGTTGCAAGTTGAGCGTTTCGACCACTTTTTCAAACGCTATGTTCCGGTTGGCGTAAGCCCCAAGCACGACTTCCCGAGCCTGCGCCAACAGGTCGCAAAAACGGGGATTGCCCGATAGATCCGTGCGCAACACCAGAGGGTTGCCGAAAAAATCGTCCAAGCCTTCGCTCTTTAAACAGCTCTGACCGATGCTCGGCGTACCGATAACGATGTCGTCCTGGCCGCTGTAGCGGTGCAACAGCAGTTGAAAAACCGACATCAGGGTCATGAATAAAGTCGCTCCTTCAAGCCGGCTCAGGGTGTTCAGTCTTTCCGTCAAGTCGGGCGACAAGCTGAATTTCCGGGTTTCCCGGCGGAATGACGGCACTGCCGGGCGCGGCTTGTCGGTAGGCAATTCCAGCATTGGCGCATTCGCCAGTATTGAACTCCAATAACCCAGCCGCCGCGCTATCGCCTCCGGCTCTAAGTCTGTCCATTCCGGAACCGGTTCAGTTACCGGTTTTTGAAGCCGTCCGGGTAATTCTATAGATGGATCAGGCAAGCATATTTGCATATTTACCCCAAAATAAGAGTTGGTTTCGTATCGCTGTTTAAGCTGGGGAAGCGCTGAGCCGTCAAGCCGATGCTGCTGGAAAGTGATGTAATCAGCAATTTCCTAATCACCATGGTGAGTTGCAGCCATCTGAAATGATGGGTGGTGTTCCCTAGATGCAGATTAGAAGATTCATCTTGCTCGATCAATAAGCGCTATTACCTATCAACTGCACTGCCTACTGAGCTGAATCAAGGCAGTAGCGCTCAGAATTGATTACTTTCAGCATTAGCTTCACCCGTTAAGGTACGAGGGAAAGATGTGCTAACCCGTTTACACGGTTAATTTCGACACTAATTGCCTCCTAAAAGCCTTCAATAGAAAATCAATACTGCCTCGATGAAATCCAAAAAACCAAAGCCGCCTATTTCTATAGCTAGCACTTGGTAGGTATCCACACGTATTGTTCGTTTAGTTCCAAATAATGTACTTTTAATCGGTGGTAAACATGAACTATGTATTTGATCAAACACATAGTTAAGCCGCTTATTTGATTAATGTTTCATCGGAAATACTTAACTGACCAACAATCTGATAGCTGTTGATATATAGACAAATTAAGAACCTTGGTGTGTAAATGCCAACACAGCACCGCTGTTTACACATTCTTAAGTCAGCCCAATGATTCATTGCCACCCAACCTCATATATGAGAAATGCGCGGCCCACCCTTTAATAAGGACAAAGCAATGATTTCGGTAACAGTAGAAAACAATATTGATGCGTCAAAGCTAAATACAACCCAGTCAATTCCAATAACGCCTTCCTCAGTCCCCTTACTGTCATGGAAAAATAACAGTGCGGAAGAGTTAAATGGCATAAAAAAGTGGATAACTGATTTTTTATGCAACCCTCATCCATCATTAGGCCGTTCCGGCGATGTTTGTCCACATACAAAAGAAGCGATCAATAAGGATAGTATCTTTTTTACAGTAGAAAATTCCTTTCACTTAGATAAAGAAAGTGAAATGAAAAGAATAGCAAGTCAAATTGAGCTATTTAAAGAACTAAAAACCGCTAATGCGGAAAGTTACAAGGTAATAATAAATGTCTATCCCTATATTAACAGCGCAGAATATTTTAAGATTGAATCCATTCAAAATGAATTAAAGCCAATATTTGTAGAATCAAGCTTAATGATTGGTCAGTTTTATCCAGGATGTAAAGAAAAGGGTCTATGGAATGATAATTTTTTTCCTCTTGACTGTCCAATTGCTTTATTAGCCATAAGAAACATGGCAATAACGGATATTGCGTTTTTAATGTCAAACAATACTTTTGTAAAAAAGTACTTAGACGTTTTTGGAGAAAAAGGAGAAAAATTTTTAAACAAAATTATTGAGCACAAGAAAGACATGCTGTTACGATAATATCAGGATAAATATTAAATTACTGCTACTAAAACATATACTCCAGAACAATTATGCCATCAAAAATAGTTAAGATATTAGAAAACCTTTATGTTAATTCTGTTTTTATAGATAAAATCGGACTGTCATTTAACCAGTTTATAGTCGTATCAAAAAACGAAAAAATAACTATAATTGAAACCGGATTCAGGAATGACTTTAGCTTATTATCAAAAAACATGCTATCTATTGGCTTATATCCTGAGAATATAGACAATGTAATAGTTCCTCACTTCGAAGCAGATGAAATGGGGGCCTTGCCTGAAATATTGAAAGTATCAACTCAAAAAGTAAAAGTATATGCACATCCTATTTGCACATTTGCTTTAAACGATATTTTTAATGCGCGGACTAAACCTGTAAAAGATAATGAGGTTATTTCTGTATTTGAAGGACTTTCATTAAAGTTCATATACACGAAACATGTCCATCAGTGGGACAGCTTAGTCGTTTATTGGATTGAACAAAAAATATTATTCTCTTCAGATCTATTCATACAAAAGGGTGAGTTTACGGGGATAAATAAAGAAAACTGCTTAACAGAAATTATTGGTTCAATCTATAAAGATAATTACTTGCCGTCATGTAATCATCTCAATCATGCATTAGATAAAATAAAAGAAAATAAAATAAATATTATTTTTCCCATGCATGGATCAGGACTTTCAAATCATATAGATTTATATATTAATTCACTGCAAGAACTAAATTTTTAATTATATTATCCTAATAAAATACTATGGTTATTTTATTAAAGGGTGGTAACAAGATAGCTATTGGTTAACTCAGCAAAAGACTGTCTAAAGAATAGTCGCCAACGCCTGTTTCTTGATGATCATAAAACTTTCCCGCTGGCTGAATATCGGCTAACAATCCAGCGCGTGCAGTATCTAACGCCGTTTTTTCACTGAGCACGAAACACTCGCCCCCCCCTCCCCCGCGACCGCCGCCAGCTTGCAAAATTTGATATTGCATCACTGTCGATGCCGCTCGCATATCCAGTAAATCGACTGCATAGCCGGTTATTTCCGCCAAGCCGAAGGACAATTTCCAAAGCTGTACGGCTTGTCAACACTGCCAAACCCGTTGTCTAAACTGTTCTGTTGTCCCCACCCGGACTCTATAACAACGATTTTTTAAGCGGTTGCACTTCAAAGATGAATTGACCATCTCTTATAGCGCCCGAATATTATGCCCAACATCGGATTTGACCTTTCCATCAATGAATCGCCACTGTTATATTAGTGGCTGATTTTTCAACGAACTGCCATGTTGTCGGTAAAGCGTATAGTTTTAACCGGCAAACAAGCGGCTAATTGAAACCGGCACTTAAATGATTTATTGATTTCACCCATGAAACTACAAGTAAAACTATCCGCCGTTATTGTCAGCGTGTTAACGGGGATTTCACCGCTACAAGCGCAAAATTTATCAGAAACCTATGCGCTTGCTTTACTGAATGCGCCGGTTTTGAAACAAGCCCAAGCCAAGCAATCCGCCATCGGCGAATCGAAAGATCAAAGCATTGCCCGCTTTCTGCCTAACATCTCGGCCAACGTAGCCGGCAGCAAAAATCATTTGCATAATAAAAAAACCGGCAATTTTCGAGGTCCTGATCCCAATCAGGAATTCTGGGACAATACCTTCAATGTCAACTTAACCCAGCCCCTGTTCCATTGGGATCACTGGATACAGTTAAGCCAGTCCGACAACAGAATCGCCCAAGCTGAAGCCGCCTACCTGACCGAACTGCAAAACCTGATGGTGAACACGGCCGAAGCCTATTTCAATGTGCTGTATGCTCAGGACAATCTGCAATTTGCCTCGGCAGAAAAGCAGGCTATCGCCCGGCAACTGGAACAAGCCCGGCAACAATTTGAAGTGGGCGTTATTGCAATAACCGACGTTAACGAAGCGCAAGCCGGTTTCGACCAAGCTAATGCTAATGAAATAGACGCGGCCAACAATCTGGACAATCAAAAAGAAGCGTTAAGGGAAATCATCGGCGAAAACGACGCCTCGCTTAACGGGCTGGGCGACCAACTACCCTTGCTCAAGCCCGAACCGGCAGATATTGCAACATGGAGCGATACCGCCGAACTCAATAACTTCAGCATCATTTCGGCATTTAATCAGGCCGAAGTGTCGCGTAAAGCCGTTGACCTGCAACGTAACGGTCACCTGCCCCGCCTGGATTTGGTCGCCTCTTACGGAGCATCCGACAATAACAGCAGTTTTGGTTTTCGGGGCGACACCCAAAACGTCGGGCTACAACTAGAAGTGCCTCTGTTTGAAGGCGGCGCGGTAAATTCCCGAACCCGTCAGGCCGCCTATGAATATCAGGCCGCCAAAGAGGATTTAGTCGCGAAAAAGCGAGCGGTAAAACGTCAGGTTAAAGACGCCTATCGCGGCGTGATGTCCAATATTAGCCGCGTAACAGCCCTAAAAACCACGGTGACATCGGCGACCAGCGCCTTGGAAGCGACCGAAGCAGGCTTTGGCGCAGGCACCCGAACCATGGTCGACGTGCTGAATGAACAACTAAACCTATACAAGGCAAAACGGGATTTTGCCCGTAGCCGTTACGATTACCTGGTCAACAGTATCAAATTAAAACAAGCGTCCAGCAGCCTTGGTCAGGCCGATCTTGATCAAATTAACCGGTTGTTGGTGGGGAATCGGTAAGTAATAACGCTTGCCTCCATGCAATCGCTGATTTGGCTGATAAGCGCGGATAAAATGAAATTCGTCTAATCCTTGTTCTGATAAGCGCTTGTTCTTAAACCATACTGACTGAAGAAGGTTTTGATCAAACAACCACCGATAAAATCCTGCAAGAATACACAGAAATCGGCTTTGCCAATACCGACAACAAAAGCGTGTTGGGTTCGATATTTCCTGCCGATAGGCGCGGCTCCTTGCAATAGGGCGAGGGCCTGAAGGCGTTTGTCATCAACTTGCTGGTTTGCCAGATGATTTCGCTTAATCGCGTGCAGAAGCGAGTTAATTCAATGATTGGCGAGGTGATTGCCGAATCCACGTTGCTTAAGTTTGTCATGCGCCTGCATCAGGCTTTAGAAGACTGGGAGCTTGATGCGATAGAACAGATTCTTAAAGCGCGCTATCAACGTCGATGAAACGTCACTGCGGGCGGGTAAGCGTAACCATTGGCTGCATCTGTACTCAGCAGGGGACATTACGCTTAAATTCCTGCACCGAAAGCGAGGTAAGGCGGCGATAGTGGCGATTGATATTATTCCGCGCTATGGCGGGGACGATTATTCACGATTGCTGGGCATCCTATTTGTCCTACCTTCACTGCGGTCACGGACTTTGCGGGTCGCATTTACTGCGCGAACTGACGTTTATTTTCGAATCAAACGGCTATGCCTGGGCGTAGAATATGAACCGCCTATTACAAGAAACCTGTATCCAGGTCTCCAAAAGCGAGGAAAAAAAATTGGCCGATAAAGACTTAGCTAATCTACAGAAGCACTACCGAGCTATTTTAACGCGCGACGCAAAAGAACTGCCCGTGATACCGCCCAAGCCGAACGGGAAACGCGGCAAGCCGGCTAAATCGGATGCACATAATTTATGGGCGCGATTTCAAGCTCACGAGCCATCGGTGTCGCTATTTGCAAAAGACCCGCATGTTTCATTTACCAATAACCGGGCTGAACAGGATTTGAGAATGTCCAAGGTGAAGCAAAAGGTGTCCGATTGCTTCAGAACAGAAACTTATGCACTGGCTTATTGTCGAATATCGAGTTATCTACAAACGATGGCGAACAAAGGTTATAACCCGCTTATTGCTGTTCAAATGGCGCTAGCTGGCGAACTGGGATCTATACGGGGCGAGTAGTTACACCTATTGATTGATTTCCAGCCAGTTTAAGGCCGCCCAGATCTATCCAGGCCGAATTGCATAAAAAACTGGCCGGATCCGGGCGGCGAATCCGGTTCGTAGTACAGCGCTTCAAGTATCAGGTTGCCTTCCGCGCCCAGAATTGTCCCGGTCAATAAGGTGCGGAAGTCTTTGCCGCCTATCAGCTGGTGGGTCATAGTCAGGTATAACCTTGATAACTGCTTATCGCGGATTGCAGCGTCCAGCATTTGCGGCCCGGCAACCAGGTAAATAGTTTTGTAACCCAAGCCGTTTAGCGCATTAATCAACGGTGCTCCCTGAACCATAAGGTCTTCGCCGGTAAAAAGCATGGGATACCCTAAGTCTTGCCAGTAACTGATACGCCCCGGATCGGCCTTTCTTCCGGTGGCTATATAAACGGCTTGCCCATGTTCCTTGAGGCTATTATGCAGCGGAAAACTCAGACTGGCGCTGGCGATTATGACTGCGGGCTGAGGTTTTAAGCCATTGTTCAACCGCCATTCGATAAGCTCTTTGTCCTTAACCTGCAATATGTTGCCTAAACGTCCTTCACCCAAGGCTCGCATATAGCCGCCGTGGGTAATAATGCAGTCGGCCTGCGCATGTAATTCCATGAATAAACCGAAGTCTGAAGCGGTGGTTATATGTTTGGGGATGTATGTGCCTTGGGCGGCATCTTCCAGCGCAATGCGCCCGTCCAAACTCGATAGGAAATTAGCATAAACAAAGGGCGATTCGGCCGTCCCCCCTTTATGTAATTGATGGGCAAGATAGAGGCCTTTAATGGAGATTTTTTCGCAGGGGTCAGGATAAAACCGTAACAGTTTTTTTTGTAGCGGCATATCACTCGCCCCTGGAAAAATAATCGGGAAATTGTCGTGTTTAAGCGCTTATCGATGATCCTGCGCTTAACGACTAAAAAAAGGGGCGGAATAACCGCCCCTTTCCTCCCAAGCTTATCTTGTTATGATTTAGTTTGGGCTTTATTAATGTGCTCTTTTGCCGCCTCTGCATGCTGGGTCGCCACGTCTGCATGACCCAGACCACCATGATCGATGGCTTCTTGCAGTTCCTTGGCTGCGTCATCTAAATGGTTCTTTGATATGCCTTTGGCTACTATAGAGGCTGCCAGCGTTTGGTCCAAGGCCAGCTTTGCGTGTTCGACCAACTTCTCTGCTTTACCTGCTTTGCCCTGGACTATCGCCGCATTGGCGTGCCCCAGTGCTTCAGATGCTTGTTTTTCAGCGAAAACAGAAGTACTTAAAAGAAGCAATAAACCTGCACCTATGGATGCTATTTTTTTCATAATTCTCTCCTCATATTAATGTTTATATTGGAATGCCGACACCACGTTTCCAAAAACCTTTATTTTTTTTCTTTTGAAAAAAGGATGAAAACGATTATGAATCGACGCCTATATTCATATCATTATGAAATTTATTTTGCAATACCCATAAGTTTAGTGATGCCAAGTGCATTAAAAACAGCTGCATTTTCAGCCAATCAGCTCTTTTCAACAGTGATGGAGATATCCGATTTTTTCTGCCAGGACATGCATTGGAAGCCGGCGTTAGATGAGAAGCATACCGATATACAGAGCTTCCAGGTTTTTAAAACCTGGAAGCTCTAACGTACAACGTTCTGAACAGAAGGACGTTTCGAACGGAGCAACGCCCCGTTCGGCTACGCCCAAGACAGGCGCTGGATGACTATTTCAGGGACCACAACTTTTGAACGGAGTTGCCTGTAACGATGAGCGCTCCGCGTGGGAACGATAAGTACAGATTTCGGGAAGTTATTATTGATCCTGTCTTTATCGACTTTCCCCGGTTTCAAGGTTTCGTTGCGCCAACAGAATACCGACAAAAAAAGCGAGCAAAGTGCCCTCGGAAAAAGTTTTAAAATGGGAATTAAATAAGCTGGTGGCGCACACCGCGACGAGAAAACTCGCTGCGATTACACCATAGGGTTGATTATTCAGTCCCTGGCGAATAGCCGCATAGATATAGGCAAAAAACAGTAACAACCCTATCAATCCGTTTTCCAGCCAAACAAACAGGTATTGATTGTGCGGGTCTGACGTGGGGCTTCCTCGCCAGTCTGAATATTGCGCAGCTGCATAAGGAGCATAAGTCGTTTTAAATGATGAAGTCCCGTAACCCAACACAGGGTGTTCTTTAATTAACGAAAGAGTATTTTTTGCAAAAATAACCCTTACGCCTATAGAAGTCAGTTCTCCGCTGGTTTGATACGCCGCTTTTTCAGTTAATCCTTTTTGCGTTCGTTGCTGCAAGGTCGATGAACACAGTATCACTACCAGCATTACGCCGCCGGTAACGGCAATTATTGGCAGCAGCCTTTTATATCCGTAAAAGCAGCCGGCGGCGAATATCACCGCAAACGGAAATGCCACATAACCGCTACGCGCCGGACTGACAAAGAAAATATTCAACACAAACAAGGCGATAACACCATAAAGCAGGTATTTATGCTTTAAGGAGAGCGGTTGTCTTAATAAATAAATACAACACACGATCGCAGCAATAAAAGCCATGCTTTGCGAGGCATAATTGGTCATAAAAATACCGGGCTCTCGTCCCTCCCTTATCGACAAATCAGCCAACCATAGCGGTACTGCGATCAGACCGGCGATGACCATGACGGCTAAATAACTGCCGATAAACAGGCGCTTCCAATGCGCTTGATAAAACAGGCCCAGTAACACAAAGGTGAAGGCTAACTTTTTCCAGCTCAATAAGGTTTCAATTTTTTCCGTCCAATGAGTCTCAGCGTAAAAAGCGCCTATTAATAACCACGCGAAAAACAGCAACAACATTTTACCTGCGGGCTGTTCAGCGGATATTTTTAAACTGCGGACCGATTCTCCTGAAATTAGCCAGGCCAATAACATGGCAATGCTGGCAACGCTGGTTACCGCAGTCGACATAGGCGCCGCTATCGCTGCGATAATGGCCAGCCACCGACAAAGAGTCAGCGATTTTTCGCCAATAATTGAATAAGACAACATAGCTAAATTCTACCGCCACAGTTAATAAATAGTTTTACGCCGGGAATTTTTGCTGTTTTCAATGCCCTCTCCATGACGGGTATTTTTTGATTTGCCATGCCTAACCATGAACAGGCGTTGCAAGACGCGACATAATAGAGGAATCCAACAGCATCCTAAATTTCTTTGGCCAGTTTTTCAGCGTAACCGGTGTAACTGCGCGGCGTCAGCTCCAGCAAGATTGCCTTGGCTTCAGCCGGTATTTCCAGCTTTTCAATAAACGCCTGCATTTGTTCGGGGGTAATGCGCTGACCGCGGGTCAGTTCTTTTAATTTCTCGTAGGGTTTTTCAATGCCGTAGCGACGCATCACGGTTTGTATAGGTTCCGCCAACACTTCCCAGTTGGCATTGAGGTCGGCTTCAATCGCATCGACATTGATCTGCAATTTGGAAATGCCTTTTAGACTGGCCTGAATGGCGATGCTGGTGTGGGCGATACCGACACCGATATTTCTCAATACGGTTGAATCGGTTAAATCCCGCTGCCAGCGCGATACCGGCAATTTTTCGGCTAAAAAGCCGAACAGGGCATTGGCTAAACCTAAATTACCTTCCGAGTTTTCAAAATCAATCGGGTTGACTTTGTGCGGCATGGTTGAAGAGCCGATTTCACCGGCGACGGTTTTTTGCTTGAAATAGCCCAGCGAAATATAGCCCCAGATGTCGCGGTCAAAATCCAGCAAAATAGTGTTGAAACGCGACAGCGCATGGAAATACTCGGCAATATAGTCGTGCGGTTCAATCTGGATGGTGTAGGGGTTAAATTGCAGCCCCAAAGATTCGACAAAATTTCGGCCGAATTCCGCCCAATCCACATCCGGATAGGCCACGCAGTGCGCATTATAGTTACCTACTGCGCCGTTTATTTTGCCTAACAGGGCTACGGCTTGCAGTTGGTCTTTTTGGCGCGACATACGCGCGGCGACATTGGCGAATTCCTTGCCGGTAGTGGTCGGCGTGGCCGATTGTCCGTGAGTGCGCGACAGCATCGGCTGGTCGGCAGTTTCCACGGCAACGGTTTTCAGCGCCGCGATGCAATCGCCGATTTGCGCAAGAATGACTTCGCGACCTTCTTTGAGCATTAACGCGTAAGACAGGTTATTAATGTCTTCCGAGGTACAGGCAAAATGGATGAATTCGCCGACTTTTTCCAGCTCGGCGCAACCGGCTATTTTCTCTTTCAACAGGTATTCAACGGCTTTGACATCGTGATTGGTGGTTTTTTCGATGTCTTTGACGCGTTGCGCATCGGCTTCTGAAAAATCGCTGACGATGTTGTTTAACAACTGCGTCGCCGCGCCGCTGAACGGGCTGACTTCGGTAATTAGCGGATGATTGGCCAAGGCTTGCAGCCAGCGTACTTCAACAAGTACCCGAAAACGAATCAGGCCGTACTCGCTGAAAATAGGACGCAATGCAGACACTTTGTCGGCGTAGCGGCCATCGATGGGGGAAATAGCGGTTAGGGCGAAATTAGTCATGAAGTTATCCGGTTATTTTAATGTATGTTGTTATTCGTTTGCTTTGCCTACAGGGACGCAGGTAAGGAAGCTTTTGATTCAATAATCCCGCCGCCCAAACATATTTCACCGTCATAAAAAACGACGGATTGGCCGGGTGTAATAGCTCTTTGCGGCAGGTCAAATGTAGCCTTGCATCGGTCATCGCCTATCGGTTCCAAATAACAGGGTTGATCCGCCTGCCGATAACGGGTTTTAGCGCTGCACCGTATCGCTCTGGTCAACGGTCTGTTGCTGCACCAATCGAGTTGACTGGCTTCCAGCATGTTATGCAACATCAACGGATGATCGTGGCCCTGGCCGACGATCAGGATATTATTTTCCAGGTCTTTTTCCAGCACATACCACGGCTCATCCGGCGCATTTTTAACGCCGCCTATGCCCAAGCCTTGGCGTTGACCTAAGGTGTAGTACATCAAGCCGTGATGTTTGCCGATAGTTTGTCCTTCGGGGGTACGCATTTCGCCCGGTTGCGTGGGCAGATAGCGTTGCAAAAATTCGGTGAATTTGCGCTCGCCGATAAAACAAATACCGGTGCTGTCTTTTTTACGGCTGTTGGCAAAACCGGCTTTTTCGGCCATGGCCCTGATTTCGGGTTTATGCAGATGGCCAATCGGAAACAGGGTGCGCGACAGCTGCTTTTGTCCCAGCGTGTAAAGAAAATAGCTTTGCTCTTTGTTCGGGTCCAGGCCTTTTAACAAAAAATATTCACCGTCTTGCTCGGATACCCGAGCATAGTGCCCTGTGGCAATATATTCCGCTCCCAAATCTTCAATGGCATAATTCAGGAAGGCCTTGAATTTAACGTGTTTGTTGCACAGAATATCGGGATTAGGCGTGCGACCGGCTTTAAATTCAGACAGGAACACTTCAAATACCTCATCCCAGTATTCGGCGGCAAAATTTACCGTTTTTAGTTCTATGCCCAGCTTATCGCAAACTTGTTGGGCGTCGGCGAGGTCTTCCATTGCCGTACAGTATTCGGTGCCATCGTCCTCTTCCCAGTTTTTCATAAACAAACCGGTGACTTGATGGCCTTGTTCTAAAAGCAGCAAAGCGGTTACCGAAGAATCGACACCGCCGGACATGCCGACGATTACTTTTTTACTCATGGTCAAGATCGATAAAGGATTTAAGCAAGGATAAGGGGTAGCGTTGTCCGCTGAGATATTCGTCTATACTGATAAGCACTAATGGACTACGCAATCGATGCCGCTCTGCTTCAATTTCATCGCGCGTCAACCAGTGAGCGGCGACGATGCCGTCATCCAAGGGTTGCGTCGGATTGCGTGAATGGCAGCGACCGGAAAAACAAACTCTGACAAAGCTGGGAAAGTCAGGATTTTTTCGCCAAAGCTGGATGGAAACAATGTGCTCAGGCTCAAACTGCCAGGCGGTTTCTTCCAGCACTTCACGCTTGACCGCCGCAATCAGATCCTCGCCTTCTTCAAGATGCCCGGCAGGCTGATTGAATTGAAGTCCATACGAGGTTTCTTCTTCTACGAGTAAAAATCGCCGCTGTTGTTCAATAACGGCGGCAACTGTAACGTGCGGTTTCCAAACCATTACTGAATTCCAACTGTAAAAAGCTAATATTTTACTAGATTTGGATATATTATGCTGGTAAAAAAGGCACGGGAAAGAAGACTCAACGCGCCGGTTAAACTTTTGTATAAGTCTTGTTTATTTTGTTGTAAACATAAGAGTTGAAATTCCCCAAGATTGGCACTATGTTAGAAGCTCAAATATTTTATTATCACAATTATGTCCGATTTTGACCCATTCAAAGATAAAGATGGCGGTTTGGCTGTTCAGGAAGCCAAACCTAAACTAAAGAGACCGCCTTTATACAAGGTTATCTTGTTAAATGATGATTTTACGCCCATGGATTTTGTAATTGAGATTTTAATGGACTTTTTTGCCATGTCTGAAGAAAAGGCGACTCAGGTGATGCTGCAAGTACACACGCAAGGGGTTGGTGTATGCGGAATGTACTCTAAAGATGTTGCTGAAACCAAAGTATATATAGTTAATGACTATTCACGAGAACATCATCATCCGTTGATGTGCTCGATGGAAGAAGTGTAGGTTGGAGAGTGTATGTTAAGCAAAGAACTTGAAATTACGTTAAACAATGCCTTTAAAAATGCGCATGATAAACGGCATGAATTTATCACGGTTGAGCATTTGCTGCTGGCATTGCTCGAAAATGCGTCTGCGCAGCCGATCCTGATAGCGTGCGGTTGCGACATTAAGGCGCTACGCGGCCAGTTGACGCAATTTATCGATGAAACCACATCGCTCATTCCAGTGGGCATCCAGCGGGAAACCCAACCTACTTTGGGATTCCAGCGGGTGCTTCAACGCGCTGTTTTTCATGTACAGGCATCCGACAAAAAGGAAGTTTCCGGCGCCAATTTATTTGTCGCCTTATTCAGCGAGCAGGACTCCCACGCGGTTTACCTGTTAAACAAGCAGGATATTTCAAGACTGGATGTGGTCAATTATCTGGCTCACGGCATTTCAAAAATTGATCCTGAAAACGATTCATCCAATAGCCGGTCACCGGAACCGGGCAATCCTGATGCCGAAGCTTCGGGCAGTCCGCTGGATAAATACACCACCAATCTCAATGAAGAAGCCTTGAAGGGGCGAATCGACCCGTTAATCGGCAGAGACCTGGAGGTTGAGCGCACCATTCAGACGCTTTGCCGTCGCCGCAAAAACAATCCTTTGCTGGTCGGTGAAGCGGGTGTCGGCAAAACGGCTATCGCAGAAGGTTTGGCAAAACGCATTGTTGAAGAGCAAGTACCGGACGTTCTGATGAACAGCGTGATTTATTCGTTGGATTTGGGCGCACTGGTTGCCGGCACCAAATACCGGGGTGACTTTGAAAAACGGCTTAAAGCGCTGTTAACTCAACTCAACAAAGAGCCGGATTCGATCCTGTTTATTGATGAAATACACACCATCATCGGGGCCGGTTCGGCTTCCGGCGGGGTAATGGACGCGTCCAATTTAATCAAACCGGCACTGGCTTCAGGCCAATTGCGCTGCATAGGCTCTACCACCTATCAGGAGTATCGCGGCGTCTTTGAAAAAGACCATGCGCTGGCACGGAGATTCCAAAAAGTTGACGTGGTTGAACCTTCCGTTGAAGACACCATCCTGATTCTAAAAGGGCTTAAGTCACGCTTTGAAGAACATCATGACGTTAAATATTCGTCCGAGGCATTACGCGTGGCGGCGGAATTATCGGATCGCTATATTACCGACCGGCATTTACCCGATAAAGCGATTGATGTTATCGATGAAGCAGGCGCAAAACAGCGCATGACCGCTGAAGCCGATCGCAAACAACTTATCGACGTTGCCGAGATAGAAGACATAGTCTCAAAAATAGCCAGAGTGCCTGCAAAATCGGTATCATCCAATGACATCGACAAGCTGGGCAATCTGGAAAAGAACCTGAAAATGCTGGTTTTTGGTCAAGACGAGGCGATTTCGGCACTGGCATCGGCCATAAAATTATCCCGCGCGGGACTAAGGGATACTCAAAAGACTATCGGTTCATTCCTGTTTGCGGGTCCTACAGGCGTGGGTAAAACCGAAGTAACCCGGCAACTGGCCAAGGTATTAGGCGTAGAACTGATTCGCTTCGACATGTCAGAGTACATGGAGCGGCATACCGTTTCCAGACTGATCGGTGCGCCTCCAGGCTATGTGGGCTTTGATCAGGGCGGTTTATTAACCGAACAGGTAACCAAGCATCCTCATGCCGTATTGCTGCTGGACGAATTAGAAAAAGCCCATCCCGATGTATTTAACCTGTTATTGCAGGTTATGGACCACGGCTCATTGACTGATAATAACGGCCGCAAGGCGGACTTCCGTAACATCATTCTGGTAATGACTACCAATGCTGGAGCGGAAGAAGGCAGCCGCGCCTCTATCGGCTTCACCCACCAGGATCATGCCACCGACAGCATGAAGGTTATCGAAAAAGGCTTTTCGCCTGAATTCCGTAACCGTCTGGACGCCATTATTCAATTTAAACCATTGAATATTTCAATTGTCGGGCACGTGGTTGATAAATTCATCTTTGAATTGGAAGCCTTACTGGCAGACAAGCATGTAACGCTCGCATTGGATCCCGATGCCCGGCTATGGCTCGCCGAAAACGGCTGCGACCCAAAAATGGGAGCCAGGCCGATGGCGCGACTCATCCAAGAGAAAATCAAAAAGCCTCTGGCTAACGACTTACTGTTTGGCGAATTGGCGCACGGTGGACATGTGCGAATTTACGTGAAGGATAATGAACTGAACTTCGCTATAGAAAGCGCTGATTTGATTGTTCCTGAAGCCAATTTTTAATTCGGCAGAGCGCAGCGACCGGCTTTTAATACCGTACTAACTATTCAAGGAACTTGCGTTAATCCTGTTAATACAGGATTAACGCATACGGAATGTGATACGACCTTTGGTTAAATCGTAAGGGGTCATTTCAACTTTAACACTATCGCCGGTAAGAATTCGGATGTAATGCTTACGCATTTTTCCTGAGATATGTGCCGTCACAATATGACCATTTTCCAGTTCGACGCGAAACATAGTATTAGGAAGCGTGTCAATCACCTTCCCTTCCATTTCAATTTGATCTTCTTTTGCCATTTATAATAATCCAGGTAGTTAAAACCGCCAATAATACCATAAGCGGGTTTTTAACAACAGAAGTGTATAAGGTGATAGTCCATTTGTTTTTTATAGATTATCGCTATCTACATGAATGCCGTAGCTGCAAGCCCCAGAATTTGAGCGATAGAGCATGCTACTTTTTAGGCGACGCAGGACTCATTATCAGACATGTATACCGTCAACCAATTTGAGATACTCGCTTTCCGAGAAAATATCCGCATTATTCTCAACCCGGTCCAGATACGTCTTGCCTTCCAGGTGATCAAATTCATGCTGAAAAATTCTCGCCACAAAGCCGCTTAGCTTCCACTCCACCAAGCCGCCCTGCTGATCCGTATAACGAATCATTATGTCCCGATACCTCGGCACTAACGCGCGTATCCCCGGAACACTCAAGCAACCTTCCCAGCTTTTTTCTTGGGTTTCCGACAAGACCTCAAAATCAGGATTAATCATCACCGTCGGCTCCATCAGCGGCGCCGATGGATAACGGGGCGTAGGCCGCGACGCAACAATGATAATCCGTTTTGATTGGCCGATCTGGGGCGCAGCAATACCGACCCCGGCAGTCGTTGCCAGCGTGCTTTGCATGGCTTCGATGATTTGCAAAACATCAGCATCACAGACATCGGCAACGACTTCCGCTTTTTGTCTGAGTATCTTAGCCCCTAGCTGGGCAATTTCGCACACCCTCGTCATTGCAATTCCTGCATAAGCACAGTTTGAGCCTGAGTCGGTTCTTCATTATCGGCTTTTTGCAAGCGTTGATAGCTGCCATCCGACCGCAAGAGCCAAGCCTGAGTGTTATCTTTTAAATACAAATTCAGATCCTGCAAAATCCGGGTTTGCAATTTCTTGTTTTCAACCGGAAAACAAATTTCGACACGCCGAAACATATTGCGATTCATTAAATCGGCGCTGGACGCGTAAACCTCCCTATCGCCGCCATTTTCAAACGCATAAACCCGCGCATGTTCCAGGAACCGCCCGATAATGGATCGCACCTCTATATTTTCAGATACGCCTAAAACGCCGGGTTTTAAGCAACATACGCCGCGAACGATTAACTTGACCTCAACGCCGGCTTGTGACGCGCGATAAAGGGCACGAATGGACTGCTCTTCAACGACAGCATTCACTTGAATAATGATTTTTGCCGGTTTACCGTTTTTGGCGTGCAGTATTTCCCTCTCAATCTTGTCCATTAACCCGCTATGCAAGGTGAACGGCGATTGCAATAATTTATTCAGCTTGGTCACTTTCCCCAAACTGGTCAGCTGGGCAAATACGCGCCGGACGTCCTCGCCCAATTCTTTATCGCAGGAAAACAAGCCGTAATCCGTATAAATCTGCGCCGTTTTGGGGTGATAGTTCCCAGTACCCAAATGCACGTAGTTACGTAATTGCTTACCTTCCCTTCTTAATACCAGACACATTTTGGCATGGGTTTTATAACCCACCACGCCGTAAACCACATGCACGGCGGCTTCTTGTAACTTAGAAGCCAAATCGATATTGGCTTTTTCGTCGAATCGCGCCCTTAACTCAATAACCACAGTCACCACTTTGCCGGCTCTCGCCGCCTTGATTAAGGCGCTGACGATAGGCGAATCGGCTCCGGTCCGATAGAGCGTTTGCTTGATAGCCAGCACCTCGGGGGAAACCGCCGCCTGACGAATAAACTCAACGACCGGCGAAAAGGACTCAAACGGGTGATGCAGCAAAATATCGTGCTTTCTAATCGCAGCAAAAATGTCTTTACTGCGCTCCAACTGTTGCGGCACAGCGGGCTTAAACGGAGGAAATTTAAGGTCGGGCCGTCCAACCAAACCATTAATTTCCTGAATCCTATTAAGATTGACCGGACCATCGACCAAAAACAAACGATCGCGAGTCATTTCAAAACGATCCAGTAAAAACGTGACTGTTTCATCCGGACATTTGGCGTCAATCTCCAGGCGAACTTCATCGCCGTAATTGCGCATCGCCAGCTCACCTTCCACCGCAAGCAACAAATCGTCAATGGCATCGTCATCGACAAAAAAATCGCTATTCCGGGTGACTCTGAATTGATAGCAACCTTTAACATTCATGCCATTGAATAATTGATCGATAAAGGCATGAATAATTGATGATAAAAATACAAAATCCGCCGGTCCGCTGCCCGTTCCCTCGGCAGGCAGTTGAATGATGCGCGGCAAGGCTCTCGGGGCTTGTAAAATCGCCCGGCCGCTATTTCTGCCGAATGCATCTTTCCCGGTCAAGGAAATAATAAAATTTAAACTCTTGTTGAGGATACGCGGAAAAGGGTGCGCGGAATCCAGCCCGACCGGCGTTAAAATCGGCAATAACTCATCGTTAAAATAGGCTTCCAGCCATTTGTGCTGCGCTTCGGTCCACTCCTTACGGCGAATAAAACGGATATTTTCCTCAGCCAATTTCGGAATCAGAATCTCGTTAAGGACTTTATATTGCTCATCAACCAATTGATGGGCATGAATGTTAATCAACTCCAGCTGATCATTAGGCGTCAATCCGTCCGAACCGATAGCTTTTGGGTCGATAGCCGCCATCTGAATAACACTGGCTACGCGCACCTCGAAAAACTCGTCAAGATTGGAACAGGAAATACACAAATAATTAAGCCGCTCAAGCAGCGGCACTTTTTCATCTTTCGCCTGCGCCAGAACCCGCTTGTTGAACTCCAACAGGCTCTGCTCACGATTAATATAAAGTTCCGGTTTGTGAAGATCGATGATCTCTTCTGTTTCGTTTATGTCCATGTTGTGCTCAGATTCAAAATCAGTGGATGTTATGTTTGTACCGACTCATCAACTAAAACCTCTTTTTCCCTGCAAACCGCCGGTATGTACTGCAATAATACGTTCACCGGGCTTGAAGTAGTGTTTTTTGATTAAATCGTAGACGGCGTACATCATTTTGCCGGTATAGACAGGTTCGAGTGAAAGGGTGGTTTTTAATTCAAAGTCTTTAATAAATGCGTTTAATTCGGTATTAACTTTAGCGAAACCGCCAAAATGGTAATCCAAGTTTATCTGCCAGTTATTACGGGATTGTGACAACATGGCATCAACTTCAGCCGTTAAAAAGCCGGCATTCTTTAATGCCGCAAAACCCAGCACTGACACTTGCCCCGGAGCGGCTTCAATAATACCCGCTAAAGTCGCGCCGGTTCCGCAGGGTACGCAAAGCCAATCGTGTGGAATTTCTATTTCGGCAACCAATTCGGCTACGCCTTGCAACGCCAATGCCTGCGCCCCGCCTTCCGGCAGCCAGTATTGCGTGGGCTCCAAGCCGGACAAATATTGCCAGGGATGGTGTGTATGCCGCAAATCAGCCGGGAGCTGATGCGGCGCATGCCAGTATTTATATTGCCTCAGCAGCCTGTAATCGGCTCGGGATACATATCTAAGCTCCATGCCCCACGCTTTCATATCCAGCAAACTCGGCGTCAATTTTTCCGGTTGCTCGCCACGAACAAGCCCGACGGTTTTTAATCCTAACACCTTGCCTGCGTAAGCCAAAGCATGCAAATGATTGGAATAAGCGCCGCCCATACTGACGAGGGTATCCGCGCCTAACGACAAGGCATGATCGAGACTGTATTTAAGCTTTCGCCATTTATTACCGGAAATCACAGGATGCAGCAAATCATCCCGCTTCATCCACAGTTCGACTTGGTATTGCCCAAGCAACGGATCATCAATCTTTGTTAGAATCGACGGATTGAAGGTTTTTTCCAATTTTATGAGTTCGGAGTGCATGTATGTGCGGACGTTATAACTTAATCGCAACCGGGCAGCAGCTTATGGATCATTTCAGGTTACTGAGTTTACCCGTACACAATCCTGACTACAACATTCCGCCAGGACAAAAAATTCTCGCCATAATACAACTGGAAGACGGCAGCAACAGGGCCGTTGATCTGCACTGGGGATTGATTCCATCGTGGTCGAAAGACCGCGCAATGTCCAGTCACTTGATCAATGCCAGGGCGGAAACCCTGACTGAAAAACCGTCGTTTAAAAATGCTTACCGACATCGACGCTGCCTCATTCCCGCTACCGGTTTCTACGAATGGCAGGCTACCGAGACAGGCAAACAGCCTTACCATATACACAAACCGGACAATGCAGTATTCGCTTTTGGAGGTTTATGGGAACACTGGGAACATGACCGGGAAACGGTTTATTCATGCACTATCATTACCACCGCTGCCAACGACAAAATAGCGCCTATTCATGACCGAATGCCGATTATTATTGCACCCGATGATTACCATCGTTGGCTGGACAAGAACACCGCAGCTGTCGAGATAGCGGACTTTTTAGCCGCCGACGCCTACCGCAACATGCAGATTACCGGGATCAGCACACGGATCAACAATCCGCTGCATAATGATGAAAGTTGTTTAAGTTAGGACTTCACTCACCACGAAGACACGAAGGTTTACGTTTTGTCTTCGTGTCTCGGCAACGGCTCCATGCCTCACCTAAAGCGCCTACTGTTGGCGCTCTATCGCCTGCATCCTTGCAATCGTTCGTGGCGATCAAGCCTACTTTTTCTTCTTGGACTTAGACTTAGCAGCCGGCTTTTCGGCAATCGGCTCGGACTTATAGTCCGGCGCTATGCTGATCAATACCGTCAGCAACGCCGCTACATAAGGCACTGCCTGCACAGAAAGAATAGCTATCCACAACCTGCCGCTAAAATTGTCGAAATGTTCCAAAGAAGCCATCATCCCTATCGCCACGCTTAACAGGGTTAACAACAGCAATTCCTGCCGTATGGTGAACAGCCCGACAAATAAGGCGCTGTGTTGCTCAAATTTTGGCGTCCGCATAAACGGTTTACCCGAGGTAAACAGGCCTTGTATTGTACCTTTGGCGACGGTATGGGTTAAGGCCAATCCTGACAACGATGCGCCTAACGATTGCCAAACGGAACAAGGAACACGAGCCTGATACAACCATAAGCCCCGGATAATTTTAAAGCTGAAGATACCTACCGTCGGCAATAAAAAGGCATTGGCCGGAAGCTCGCTATGTATCGGATCGTAAAGAATCACGCCGGTTAGTACCAAACTAGTCATGGTAAACACCAACGCCAAGGCGTCTGAAAACCAAGGCAACCACCCTGCGATAAAATAATACTTCTGAGCCGGCGTCAACTTAGGCTCTTTAGAAGGCAAAAAGCTGCGCCAATGCGCCTTGATAATTTGCATCGCACCGTAAACCCAACGATAGCGTTGAGTCATGTAGCCGGACATGGTATCGGGCATAACCCCGCGTCCAAACGAATCTTTGACGTAAACAGAATCATAGCCCGCTTCATACAAACGCAAGCCTAGTTCGCTATCCTCGCAAATACACCATTCAGACCATTTACCCACTTCCAATAAAGCGGATTTTCTGATCATAGTCATCGTGCCATGCTGGATAATGGCGTTGTATTCGTTCCTTTGCACCATGCCGATATTGAAAAATCCGGCGTATTCCCAATAACAAAAGGACTTAAAAGCGCTTTGGTCGCGGTCCCGGTAATCTTGGGGCGATTGGATAAAAGCGACATTTTCATTGTCGAAGTAAGGCACCATGCAGTTAAGCCAATCGGGCGACAGGATATAATCGCTGTCGATAACAGCGATAATCTCGGCATCGGGAGCCGTTTGCTCAAGAGCATGATTAATCGCGCCGGCTTTAAAACCGGGCCAGTTTTCCAAATGGAAGAATCTGAACTTGGGTCCCAGACGCTCGCAATCGGCTTTCACCGGCTCCCACACCGCAGAATCCTTGGTGTTGTTATCCATCACCAACACTTCCAAGTTAGGATAATCGACCCGGTCCAAAGCCTCCAGCGTCATACGCACCATATCGGGCGGCTCGTTATGGATCGGCAAATGCAAAGATACCTTGGGATATTTAAAATCAGGAGACGGCGTAAGCGGTTGGAAAGTTCTGGCCGTTTTCCGGTGCCAGATGACTTCGGCTATTTCCAAACTTTCGATTAACAAGATAATCGCCGCCATGACCTGCATCAATATCAAAATACCCCAAAATACCATAGTAATATTGGTTTGGTATTGCTGGGCTCCAATCGACACTGACCAGAATATCGTCGATGCCGCAAGATTGGCAATCAAGCCGAAAAACAATAAACCGGGCAATTTCATACTGCTGCGGGTAAATAAAAACAACCCCATCAACACGACGCTGAAAACAGCCGCGCCGGCTGCCCAATGTTCCCAGTTAGGCATGGTAATAACATCGCTGTCCATAGGATATTTTGGCTGCCGATCCGCATTAAAAATACCCCAATAAGCGCCTGCTGAGCCTTCCAAAGACATTTTCCAGGGTTGATCAAACGCCTCTACAATGTAATAAGTGACTTTTTCGGCATCGGCCCGATTGAGGAATTCGCGCAAAAATTTTGCCTGATTGGATACCGACGCCGTCGCATGCTTGAAAGGCTGGCCGTCAGAAGGCCAGCCGACCTCGGTAATAACGATGGGCTTATTGGGATAGGCTTGTTGTACGGCATGATAACGGTCGAAAACATAATCCACTGCATCTTCTGCGGCAATACCTTCCCAGTAAGGCAGGATATGTACCGCGATAAAATCGACTTCAGCCACAAGCTCTGGATGTTTAATCCATATATCCCATGTTTCGGAGGTACTCACCGGCCGCCATGTGTTTCGCTTTACTTCCCGGATATATTCGATCAGCTGTTCCGCGGTCATATCGCCACGAAGTAAAACCTCGTTACCCACCATAACGCGAACGATATTGGGATTATTCTGCTTGCTGACATTAATTAACGTTTCAATTTCTTGCCGATTCTTTTCAAGATTGCCATCAATCCAAGCACCCACTGTCGTATTCAAATTATGCTTGGCGGCCAGCTCAGGAATCTTATCCAGCCCTTTAAGTACGCTGTAGGTACGAACGGCGTGAACCTTATTTGCCAGTAGGCCCAAGTCATGATCAATATCGGCTTCGCTGGGAAAGGTATTGCTTGTTTGCGTATCCTGTTTTCTCATGGGGTCGAAGGTGACGCCCATCGTGGTTTTGGTCCAAGGTTGCAATTGCAAAGGATTGTTAACATAACTCCAAATGCTGAAGTTAATGAAGACGAGTAGAGCGAGTGCAATGACAGTAACTATCTTGGTTTTCATTTAGGTGCTCGGTTATTCCGCTGGACTTAAGAAAAATGATGTTTTGATTGGGGGATTAAAATTTGTACGGCTCGTACTGTAAACTTCTGCTCGCGTCCCTTTACCTGCTGCTATATAAGCAAGACGCTTACATCCAAAAAAATACCGCACAGTATTAACTTCGGTAGCCAAGAAGGACCCTATTTTTTAGAATTAAACAACAAGATGCAGACTTAGCCGATATTTTACACAGGTTCTAAAACCGGTAAGGATTTATTTACCTCTTCAAGGCCGCTGAAAACACTGCCTTATCTCGGCCTTTAAATCCGGCTATTTATTAAAGGCCAATTAGTCGGGACTCTTTTGCCTACATCCATGTAAGCAACCTCGAGCGAATACTTTTTAAGCCTTATTTTTTAATATAAAGATCGGTAATCGAGCCGGTGATCATTTCCGCGGCAAACGCGAAGCTCTCGGATAAAGAAGGATGCGGATGGACAGTCAAACCGATATCTTCCGCATCGGCGCCCATTTCCAAGGCCAATACCGCTTCGGAAATTAACTCGCCCGCATTGGGACCGACCATGCCTGCGCCGAGAATCCTGCCGGTTTCCTTTTCACAGAGTATTTTGGTCAAACCTTCCTTGCGCCCCAGGCTTAATGAGCGTCCACTGGCCGCCCAAGGGAAAACCGCTTTGTCATAGTCGATGCCCTGTTGCTTAGCCTGGTTTTCAGTCAAGCCCATCCAGGTTACTTCAGGGTCGGTATAGGCAACAGCTGGAATGGTTAAGGCATCAAAGCCCGCTTTTAACCCTGCCGCAACTTCGGCGGCAACCTTGCCCTCGTGAGAGGCTTTGTGAGCCAACATCGGGTTTCCGGCTATATCGCCAATGGCAAAGATATGCGAAACGTTGCTGCGTTGCTGCTTATCGACAGCGATAAATCCGGCTTCATCAACGTTAACGCCTGCCAACTCGGCACCGATCAGTTTGCCGTTCGGTCTGCGGCCTACCGCTACCAAGACTGCATCGAATAGAGCCGAATCCGGCGCGCCTTTGCCTTCAAAGGACACTTTCAGACCGTCTTCCCGGGCTTCAATCGAGGTAACCTTCGTTTCCAGCCAGATGTTTTGATATTGCTTTTTAATGCGCCGGTACAAAGGGGTAACCAAGTCGTTATCGCAGCCGGGGATAATCTGATTCATCAGCTCGACCACGCTGATTTCCGATCCCAGCGCATGGTAAACCGTGGCCATTTCCAGACCTATGATGCCGCCGCCGACGATTAACAGCTTTTTGGGAATTTCTTTTAATGCCAGCGCGTCGGTCGAATCCCATAAACGCGGATCGTCGTTCGGAAAAACCGGGATTTTAGTGGGATGCGACCCGGCGGCAATGATCGCTTGGTCGAAATTGACGGTTTTTATGCCGGTTTCGGTTGCTACTTCGACGGTGTTCGATGAGGTAAATTTACCAACACCCTGAATTAAAGTGATTTTGCGCTGTTTTATCAAACCAGCGAGTCCACCGACCAGCGTATTGGTAACGCTTTGTTTCCAGGCGCGAATCTTGTCTAAATCAAAAGTCGGCTTGCCGTAACTGAGGCCGTGCTGTTCGAATTCATCGACTTCGTGAATAATCTGTGCGACATGCAGCAGGGCCTTGGACGGAATGCAGCCGACATTAAGACAGACCCCGCCAAGAGCCGGATAGCGTTCGACCAATACCACTTGCTTGCCTAAATCGGCAGCGCGGAATGCTGCCGTATAACCGCCGGGGCCGCCGCCCAATACCAGAACTTCGGCATGTATCGTAGACTCGTTAATCGCTGGATTAGCATCCATTATTATGCTCCTGATTAAAGTAACAAGCGGCGAATATCGCCCAAATACTGTTTAACGGCAGCCATGAACCGCGCGCCTTCCGCACCGTCGATCACCCTGTGATCGTAAGTCAAATCGAGCGGCAACATCAGACGCGGCACAAACTCCTTGTCATTCCATACCGGTTGCATTTTGGCGCGGGTAACGCCGAGTATGGCCACTTCGGGAGCATTGACGATAGGCGTGAATGCCATGCCGCCGATACCGCCGAGACTGGAAATGGTAAGGCAGCCGCCCTGCATATCGGCAGGCATCAACTTGCCCAGACGGGCTTTGTTGCTTTTTTCGGCCAGTTCGGCGGTTAATTCGTTGATGCCTTTGCGATTTACATCGCGCAGCACCGGCACCACTAACCCATTGGGCGTATCGACCGCGATACCGATATTAAAATACTTCTTCAATATCAGTTTTTCGCCATCGGCAGACAGCGAGGCGTTGAATTGCGGGAATTGTTCCATCGCAGAAACCAAGGCCTTGATGATAAACACCAGACCGGTGATTTTGACCTCATCCTTGGATTTTTCGGCATTCAGAGCAACACGGAACGCCTCCATTTCGGTGATGTCCGCTTCGTCATGATAAGTGACCATCGGCAGGTTCAGCCACACGCGGCTCAGGTTTTGCCCTGTCAGTCGCTTGATTTTGCTCAGTTTCTGTTCTTCTATGTCGCCGAATTGGGAGAAATCGACGCTCGGCATTGCCGGGATTCCGCTGCCGCTTTGGGCTACGCCTTCAGCCATCACCTTCTTGACGAAGTTTTTCACATCGTCTTTTAAGATGCGTCCCTTGCGACCGCCGCCAGCGGTTATTTTGTGAATATCAACGCCCAGCTCGCGGGCGAAAAGCCGGACCGCCGGTGTGGCGTGGGCTGCTACGCTGGAAACACTGCCGCTAGTCACGGTTTCCGGCAATGGTTCAGGCTTAACAACGACCGGCTCACTGACGGGAGCCGCCGGTGCAGGAGCAGAAGCAACTGCTTCCTGTACCGGCTGTTCCGGTTTTGCAACACTATTCTCTTCGGCACTTGCCAATACCGTCGCAATCAACGTCCCTTCAGAGACTTTATCGCCGGGCTTGATAAACAATTCCTGCACCGTTCCCGCCGCGCTGGAGGGTAAATCCATGCTGGCTTTATCGGTTTCAAGCACCGCCAGCGTTTGTTCCAGTTTTATCTGATCGCCCGGTTTAACCAAGACGTCGACCACATCAATATCCGCGACATTACCGACGTCAGGAACCTTAATTTCAATTAGAGCAGCCATTCTTCAATTCCTTCCGTTAAATTAGCCAGGGAGCTGTTACATCAGGGTTTATACCGTATTTGGCAATAGCCACATCCACTTTGGCGGCATCGAATTGCCCCAAGTCTGCCAAGCTCTTTAGCGCTGCAATCGTGACATGATAGCGGTCTACCTCAAAAAACCGGCGCAGATTTTCGCGCGTATCGGAACGGCCGAAACCGTCGGTGCCCAGTACCGTATAAGGAGCGGCAATAAGACCGCGAATCTGTTCGGCAAAAGCGCGGGTGTAATCGCTGGCGGCGATTACCGGGCCTTGCGCATCGGCAAGGCAATGCGTGACATGCGGCTTCTTGGGCGTTTCAGTAGGATGCAGACGATTCCAGCGCTCGCAGAATTGACCGTTTCTGGCCAATTCGGTAAAGCTGGTGCAACTCCATAAATCGGCTTCAACGCCCCAGTCGTTGCGCAGCAATTCGGCAGCCGCCTCGACTTCGCGGAAAATCGTTCCCGAACCCAATAACTGCACGCGCGGCGCTTTCTTTTTAGCGCCTTTCTTGAAACTGTACATGCCTTTGAGTATATCCAGCTCCGCGCCTTTGGGCATCGCAGGATGGGCATAATTTTCGTTCATCACGGTGATGTAATAGAAAACATCTTCCTGCTCGACATACATGCGTCGCAAGCCGTCTTGAATAATCACCGCCAGTTCGTAGGCATAAGTCGGATCGTAGGACACGCAGTTAGGTACGGTGGCCGACATCAAGTGACTATGTCCGTCTTCATGTTGCAGACCTTCGCCGTTCAACGTGGTTCTGCCCGCCGTGCCGCCCATTAAAAAGCCGCGGGTGCGTTGATCGGCAGCCGCCCAAATTAAATCGCCGACCCGTTGGAAACCGAACATCGAGTAGTAGATAAAAAACGGAATCATCGGCACGTTATGGGTTGAATACGAGGTGCCCGCCGCAATCCAGTCGCACAAGCCGCCCGCTTCATTGATGCCTTCCTGCATGACTTGACCGTGCTTGTCTTCCTTGTAGAACATCAGCTGATCGGCATCTTGCGGGGTATACAACTGCCCAACCTGCGACCAGATGCCCAGTTGGCGGAACATGCCTTCCATGCCGAAAGTTCTCGATTCGTCGGGAACGATCGGCACGATGCGTTTGCCGATATTGCTATCTTTAGTCAGAATGTTAAGCAGGCGCACGAAAGCCATGGTGGTGGAAATTTCCCGGCCTTCGCCGCTGGCTTCCAGCAATGGCTTGAAATCGCTCAATACCGGCACATCCAAGGCATAAGATTTGGCCCTTCTGGCCGGCAAATGGCCGCCCAGTTCGCTACGGCGCCTCTTCATGTAGGTCAGTTCTTTCGAACCTTCGGGAAAGCTGAGATAAGGCAGGTTGTTCAGTTCTTCATCAGTCACCGGCAACGCATAACGGCTACGGAAGTTGCTCAACGAACTGGGGCTCATTTTTTTCTGTTGATGAGAGATATTCTGCGCTTCTCCCGATTCGCCCATGCCGTAACCTTTAATGGTTTTAGCCAGAATAACGGTGGGTTGCCCCTGATGATGCACCGCTGCATGGAAAGCGGCAAAAACCTTAACCGAATCATGTCCGCCGCGATTAAGTTCATAGATGTCGCGATCCGACCAATCGGAAACCATCGCTTTCAATTCAGGGGTATTAAAGAAATGTTCGCGGACATAGGCGCCGTCTTTAGCTTTAAAGGTTTGATAATCGCCATCGACACAGGACATCATACGAGCCGCCAATAGCCCGTCTTTATCGCGAGCCAGCAACGCATCCCAGCGCTGCCCCCAAACCAGTTTGATTACATTCCAACCGGCGCCGCGGAACTCGCTTTCCAGTTCCTGAATAATCTTGCCGTTGCCGCGCACCGGCCCGTCGAGACGTTGCAGATTGCAGTTGATCACAAAAATGAGATTATCCAGTTTTTCCCGTCCGGCCATGCCGATCGCGCCCAACGATTCCGGTTCGTCGGTTTCGCCGTCACCGAGAAAACTCCAAACCTTGCGTTCTGACGTATCGGCAAAGCCCCGATCCTGTAAATAGCGCATAAAACGCGCCTGATAAATGGCCATAATCGGCCCAAGACCCATAGAAACGGTGGGAAACTGCCAGAAATCCGACATCAGCCAGGGATGAGGATAGGACGGCAAGCCGTTACCGTTCACTTCCTGGCGAAAGTTATCCATCTGTTCCAGCGTCAATCGTCCCAGCAAAAACGCGCGGGCATAATCACCCGGCGTTAAGTGGCCTTGAGTAAAAATCAGATCGCCGTCATGCTGATCGGAAGCCGCATGCCAGAAATGGTTATAACCTACATCATATAAAGTAGCCGCCGAAGCGAAACTGGCAATGTGCCCGCCGACGTTGGTGTGTTTATTCGCCCTTAGCACCATCATCATCGCATTCCAGCGCACATAAGCGCGAATACGGTGCTCTATATCGATGTCACCGGGAAACTGCGCCTGTTGATCAACGGGAATGGTGTTGATATAGGCGGTATTGGCGCTGAAAGGGATATCGAATCCCGCATGCCGGGTGACCTCAACCAACCGTTCGATCAGGAAGTGTACTCGCTCGCTGCCGTCATGCTCCAACACGGCTTGTAGCGCTTCCATCCACTCCCTGGTTTCTGCAGGATCGATGTCATTCTGTCCGGTGATTTTTGAGATTAAACTATTGGTCATTGATTGATCCTGTTACGGCGGGTATGCATGGAATAAAAATTGTCGGTTGTTTTTTACCAAGAGGGCACAAACGTAGCGTAACCCAGCATTTTACTGAAATAGTGCAAACAAGGCCAGAAATGGTCTGTTGTTGCACATAGTATAAACAATGCAAGGGGAGCAATGCACCCGTTTTAGTCATTTTAATCAAGGCAATCGCGCTTAAAGAACACTTAAGAATAGAATTTAAGGAATAAATAATAACCTTAAATCAAAAATTCAATGTAATTAAGAATTGAAGGGTCGGGTACAATTGCGCTACGCAAACAATTATCAACGGACATGAAAATACTTAAGTCCCTCTGGGCCTATCGCAGCTTTATTTTGGGAAGCGTTAATAGGGAGTTTCAGTTTAAATATAAGAACTCCTTGCTCGGATCTTTCTGGGCTTTAATCAACCCGCTTGCGATGATTGTAGTCTATACCGTCATCTTCTCGCAGTTAATGCGAACCAAGCTACCGGGAGTTGACTCGTCTTTTGCTTATAGCATTTATTTATGCGCTGGTATCTTCACTTGGGGGCTTTTCAGTGAAATCACGGGGCGTGCGCAAAACACTTTTCTCGAAAACGCAAACCTGCTGAAAAAGCTTAACTTTCCCAGACTGTGCTTGCCAGTGATAGTGGTGATCAATGCAATGGTGAACTTTTCCGTTATCTTCGGCCTGTTCACATTGTTTTTACTGATTTCCGGCAACTTTCCCGGACTCACTTATCTGGCGCTTGCGCCTCTATTAGCCATCCTCGTAACCTTAGCCATCGGCCTTGGCATCACGCTTGGAGTACTGAATGTATTCTTCAGGGATGTCGGCCAGTTTTTCGGGATTTTCATGCAATTCTGGTTCTGGCTTACGCCCATTATCTACCCGCCCGGCGTTTTGCCGCCTCCGGTACAGGATCTTATGCGCTTTAACCCAATGGCATCGCTGATTGCAGGTTTTCAGGCCTCGCTAGTAGCGAAACAATGGCCAAACTGGGACAGCCTGACCTACCCGGCAATCCTGGCAGTGCTGTTGTGTATGCTGGGCATGCACTTATTCCGCACACAGGCCGGCGATATGATGGACGAGCTGTAATGGGCACCGTCACAGTTACCAACTTGGGCAAGGCTTTCAAGCAATACCCTAGCCGATGGTCTCGGTTCGCCGAGTGGCTTCTGCCAAGCCATCAGCCCCGTCACACCCTCAAATGGGTGCTGCAAGAGATCAGTTTCGCTGTCCGGCCCGGCGAAGCCGTAGGCATCATCGGGCTCAACGGTGCAGGCAAAAGCACCCTGCTGAAAATGATCACCGGAACAACTCGACCCACCACGGGCCACATCAACATCACCGGTCGGATCGCAGCTCTTTTGGAGCTGGGTATCGGCTTCCATCCCGACTTCACCGGCCGGCAAAACTCAATATTGGCCGGACAGCTATTGGGTTATAGCGCAAATGAGATAGCCCACCTAATGCCGAAAATCGAAGCCTTTGCAGAGATTGACGACTATTTGGACCAACCGGTACGCGTTTACAGCAGCGGCATGCAGATGCGTCTGGCTTTCAGCGTAGCCACAGCCCACCGCCCCGATGTATTGATTGTCGATGAAGCCCTGTCGGTAGGTGACGCCTATTTCCAGCATAAAAGCTTTGAGCGTATCCGCGAGTTTCAAAAACAGGGAACGACGCTGCTCATCGTGAGCCATGACAAACAAGCCATCCAGTCGATTTGCGATCGCGCTATTCTTCTCAACGCGGGGCGCTTGGCCATGCAGGGAACACCCGAGGCGGTAATGGATTACTACAATGCCCTGTTGGCCGAACATCAAGAACAGCAGCTTAGTCAGACCCAACTACCTGAAGGCAAGTTAAAAACCGTTTCAGGAACCGGTGAGGCAACGATCCAGGAAATTTCTATTTCCGATTCGGAAAATAACAATCTAAATGTCGTTTTTGTCGGACAAAAAATCCACATCAATATCCTTGTAAGCGTGAATGAGGATATTGATAGCCTTGTCCTGGGTTGCGGAATCAAGGACCGGCTCGGACAAATGATGTTTGGAACCAATACCTTCCACACCAGCCAAGCCTTGACTGACTTAAAAAAAGGCGAAAACTATATTTTTACGATTGCATGTTCAGCCAACTTAGGCGTTGGGAGCTATTCAATTCATGCTTCTTTGGTGCGCAATCATTCGCACATCGAAAAAAACTATCATTGGATAGATGGCGCTCTGGTTTTTGAAGTATTCAACAAGGACAAGATCGATTTTGTCGGCTGCAACTGGAATGAAATGGTTTTCGATATTAAAACGATAAAAGAATAACTTATGCGTATTCGCAATTTTTTTTCATATTTATTCAGTACAGCAGATACGACAGCATTTACCCCCGCTCAACATATCGATAGTGCATTGCACAAAGAGCCTGAATCAGATCGCGCACTGGTCATTGTTGATATAGGATGCCGGTGGGGATTTGCAGAAAAGTTCATCAGTGACAGCGAATTTTTTCGTGTGTACGGATTTGACCCGGACCTTGAAGAATGCCGTAGCCTGAGCAGACGCTACCAACAGGATGCCGTCTCAATTATTCCTGTTGCCTTGGCCGAAACCGCCGGCAAGAGAACTTTATATATCACCCAAGAACCGGCATGCAGTTCCTTGCTGCCCCCGGACCCGGAACTAACAGAGAATTACCCGGCCTTGCAGTGCGCCCGGCATGTTTCATCTATCGAGGTAGAAACGACAACCTTGGACAACTGGGCTAATGAAAACGATGTGCAAGTAATCGACTATATAAAAATCGACACTCAAGGCACCGAGCTTGAGATACTTAAAGGCGGCATTAATATTTTGAGCAACGTCAGGTGCTTGGAGGTGGAAGTCGAATTCAACCCCATTTATCTCGGCCAAGCGGTTTTTTCAGAGGTCGATATGTTCCTTCGAGACCGGGAATTTGTTCTCTGGAAACTAACCAATCAAGTGCATTATTCCAGAGATGGTTCGCCTGATCAGGCGCTCGGCGAAGATGCCATTTTCTATGATGAGAAACAGCAGGTAAGCCACCCCATGTTCGGAGGTCAACTTTATTGGGCGAATGCGCACTATATAAAGAAAAGTGTATTAGATACTCACCCAACATCCGCATCGCAACAACTAAGGGACATAAGACTGTTTCAAGCGCTTGGCATGCCCGATGTGGTGGCTCATCTGCATGAATCAACTGCCAAGGCAGCCGGTCTATGATCATTTCCTATGCTCAGAATTTCGAAGACGTCATGCTTTTGCGCGCACTCAAGCAGGTCGAGAAAGGGTTTTATATCGATGTCGGAGCAAATGATCCCTCCATCGATTCGGTAACGAAAGCGTTTTACCAGAGAGACTGGAACGGGATCAATATAGAGCCCTTGAGCGTCCATTTTTTAGACCTGCAACAGGAACGCCCGCGCGACATTAATCTACATACTGCGGTTGGCGCATTTATCGGCGAAATCGAAATATGGGAGTGCGATGTTCGCGGTTGGGCTACAGCGGATAAAGCAATAATAGAAAAACACAGCGACATGGGACACATCGGCAGATATTCGCGAGTCCCTATGTCTACTTTAACCGCAATCTGCGAACGGAACGCGCCTCAAGAAATTCATTTTTTAAAAATTGATGTGGAGGGATTTGAGCGCCCGGTGTTGGAAGGCATGAACTTTCAACGGTTTCGTCCGTGGATTGTTGTGGTGGAAGCGATTAGCCCAAACTCCACAGATAAAGTGCATGATCAGTGGGAAAATTTATTAACGGCATCAAGCTATTTTTTCGTCTATGCCGATGGCATCAATCGATTCTATTTGGCGCGTGAACATGAAGATTTAATGGCAGCATTCGAGTATCCGCCCAACTTTCTCGACGGCTTCGTCACGGCTTCGCAAATTGAGGCAGAGGATCGAGCTTACCAAGCTAAAGCCCATACTGCCCATGCCGAAGCCTGTGCCGCTCAAGCCGAAATACGCGCTACCCATGCCGAAACCTGTGCCTCTCAGGCCGAAGCCCGCGCCACCCATGCCGAAACCTGTGCCTCTCAGGCTGATGCTCGCGCCACCCATGCCGAAGCCTGCGCCGCTCAAGCCGAAGCACGCGCTACCCATGCCGAAGCCTGCGCCGCTCAAGCCGAAGCACGCGCTACCCATGCCGAAGCCTGTGCCGATCAAGCCGAAGCCACTGCTACCCAATTAGAACTACGTGTGACCGCTTTGGTTAACAGCACCTCTTGGCGCATCACTGCACCTATGCGCTTAGTGATAGATGTTCTGCGCGGCTTTAGCATCGGCACGTTAAGGTTGCGAACCAGGATATTGGTTCAGCATGCCGCTCTGTATGTTATCGCCCGGCCCAAGCTGAGACGGATTGCCGTTACGGCGCTTGCCCGCATGCCCAGTGTCAAATCGCGCCTGAATCGCATCATGGTTGGCGTCGCCATGCCGCTCGTAACAGTCCCGCCAGTGCATCAAGGCATGGCCCACCTGCCCCCGCGGGTCCGTCACATTTACGCCGACCTGAAAATCGCCATTTCGCAACAACAAAAGGATAACGGCTGATGCGTATCGTGCTGGACCTGCAAAAAGCGCAAATCGACAGCGCTTTGAACAATGTTAACAATCCAACCTTGTTACTTGCTCAGGCTATAGTCATTAACAACCGTCGGCACGAAATCATACTGACTTTGAGCGGTCTTTTCCCCGATACCATAGGGCCTATTCGAGCGGCTTTTGATCATCTGTTGCCGCAAAAGAACATTCGCGTCTGGCACTCCCCTGCCCCATCAGGCGAACCCGAGCCAGAAGACAAATGGCGCAGAGCTGTTGCCGTGTGCATCCGCGAGGCTTTTCTTGCTCATTTGCAGCCGGATGCGGTTTTTATACCAAGCTTCTTTGACGGCTATCAGGATGAATGCGTTACCAGCATCGGTGTTTTCGCGCCGAACTTAAAAACCGTCGTTGCTGTGAATGCCGTGGACATAGTGCCAAAAAACAATACTGATTCGAATCAGGAAATCCATAGGTTGCGCTGTCTTGAACAACTAAAACTCGCAGACTTGCTTTGGCTAATGCCGCCGCTTACCGTAGATCAAGTTTTACAACACCTTGAAATACCTTCCGAACGCATTAAAACAGCCGTGATAGCCGACGATAATGACGCAATTCATCTGCTTAAAATATTCGAGGAACTCGAAAGCGCATCTCGTCAAGCCATTCGATTGCCGTTGAACCGGCGTCCAAAGTTGGCTTACGTTTCCCCGCTTCCACCCGAACGAAGCGGCATTGCCGACTACAGTGCCGAACTGCTCCCCGAACTGGCGCGCTTTTACAATATCGACGTGATCGTTAGCCAATCGGACCTATCAACACCCTGGGTAATCGCTAATTGCGGCGTGCGAACAAGCGATTGGTTTCGCCAAAATGCCCAACTGTACGACCGGGTTGTTTATCACTTTGGCAATTCCAGCTACCACCAACACATGTTCGACCTGCTGGCCCTCGCGCCGGGCACCGTCGTCTTGCATGACTTCTATCTTGGCGACATACACAATTATCTTGAGGCGTATGCAATTTCCCCTTACGCCTTTACCAGAGCGCTATACAAGTCTCATGGTTACGGTGCGCTGGCCGAACGCTTTCAGGCCAATCAAATTGCCGAGGTAGTGGGGAAATATCCCGTCAATCTGGAAGTAATTCAGCTGGCGCGAGGCGTGATTGTTCACTCCCAATATTCGCGATCCCTGGCGGATGAGTGGTACGGACGACAATTTTCAAATAACTGGAAAGTCATTCCACTGTTGCGCAAGCCGAATGCAGAAACAACAAGAGATCAGACCAGGACCCTATTGGGTTTGAAACCTGACGATTTCATTATTTGCAGTTTCGGCCTATTGGGCGCTACCAAGCTCAACCATCGTTTACTGGAAGCATGGATAAACTCCCGCTTGGCATCGGATACTCATTGTTTTTTGATGTTTGTCGGCGAAGAACACAGTGGAGAGTATGGAGCGCAACTCAGGCGAACCATTCAAACCAGCGGCCTTGGTAAACGTATCAAAATTACAGGCTGGGTGGATATGCCGACCTTTAGAAATTATCTGGCAGCCGCCGACATCGCCGTTCAACTTCGTGCGAATTCGCGCGGTGAGACATCCGCTGCCGCGCTGGACTGCATGAATTACGCCCTACCCACCCTTGTTAATGCCCACGGCTCTTTCGCGGAGCTGCCTTTTGACGCAGTTTGGATGCTGCCCGACACGTTCGATGACAGCCAGCTTATAGAAGCGATGGAGACCCTCTGGCAGAATGAAGAAAAACGATCTGCCTTGGGCATACGCGCCAAACAAGCCATACTGAACCGCCATGCCCCTGACGTCTGTGCCGAGCAATATGCTCACGCCATTGAACAAGGGTACGCCACCGCGCAGAACGGCACAGTCGGCTTAATCAATGCTATTGCCCAACTTGAGGCGCATCACCCTACCGACATTGAATGCTTGGCTCTCGCACAATCAATTTCTCAAGCAACGCCCATTGAAACAATCACGCGGCAACTGCTGATCGATGTTTCCGCGACCTGTAGAAACGACTTGAAGACCGGTATTCAGCGAGTTGTCAGGGCGATAGTCTCGGAATTTGTGCAAACGCCTCCTTCAGGTTATCGCGTTGAACCGGTCTATCTTACGAATGAAGGCGGAGTCTGGCATTACCGTTATGCACGCAACTGGACCTCGGGCACTTTAGGGGCTCCAGTGGATTGGATGGCCGATGAACCTGTCGAGTGCTTGGCTGGCGATGTTATGCTGATTGCCGATTTTACTTCGATGTTTGCAGTCGAAGCGGAGCGAACGGGGGTGTTCGAAACGTTAAAAAACGATGGCGTCAAAATCCATTTTTTTGTCTACGATCTTTTACCGATTCGAATGCCTGAATTCTTCCCGCCGGGACAATTCGGTTTTTTAGAATGGCTAAATGCCCTTACTAAGATTGCCGATGGAGCCGTGTGTATTTCTCATGCGGTTGCGGAAGATCTGAAATCGTGGATGGAAGCGGCCTGCCCGCAACGCGCAAGCCCGATGCGCATCGACTGGTTTCACCTTGGCGCCGATATTGAAAACTCCATTCCGACTACAGGCTTTCCTAATAATGCTGAAAAAGCATTATCAAAAATCAATGCAGCTCACAGCTTTTTAATGGTCGGAACTATTGAGCCGCGCAAAGGTTATCTGCAAACGCTCCAGGCGTTTACATTATTATGGCGGCAAGGCCATGACCTTAACCTCGTTATTGTCGGCAAAGAAGGATGGAATGGCCTGCCGGACGACTTACGGCGCACTATTCCGGAAATGGTAAGCCAATTGCGTAATCATCCGGAACTTGGCAAACGGCTGTTATGGCTGGAAGGGATAAGTGACGAATATCTTGAAAAAATCTATGCGGCAAGCACCTGCTTGATCGCGGCCTCGGAAGGCGAAGGTTTCGGCCTTCCGTTAATTGAAGCCGCGCAACACAAACTCCCTATCATCGTGCGCGATATTCCGGTATTCAGAGAGGTGGCGGGGCCGCATGCGCATTATTTCGTCGGCCTGGAACCATCGCAATTAGCAAAAGCAGTTACTACCTGGCTTGATCTGAAAGAAATCAATAAAACGCCGGTATCTCATGAATTGCAATGGCTCACTTGGAAACAGAGCGCTGCAAGCTTGGTTGAAAAATTAGGATTAACTCAATAATTACTATAAAGAACGGGATGAAAACATCAATTATCACCGGCATTACCGGCCAAGACGGAGCTTATTTATCGCTACTGTTGCTGGAAAAAGGATATAAAGTTTATGGCACCTATCGTCGCGTTACGGCTGACAACTGCTGGCGTCTTGAAGAGTTGGGCATCAGGAACCATCCCAACTTGCATCTGATTGAACACGATCTGGCTAATCTCGATGCCAATATTGCATTAGTGCAAAAAATGCAGCCTAGCGAAATTTATAACTTAGCTTCGCAGAGTTCTGTTGCCATGAGCTTTGAACATCCCCATGCCACGGTTCGGCGGGTCGGTGTTGGGGCGCTAAACTTGTTAGAGGCGATCCGCCTGGTTAACCCTAAGATTCGTTTTTTCCAAGCCAGCACCTCGGAAATGTTTGGCAAGGCGTCGTCTATTCCTCAAACGGAAGATACCTCATTTTATCCATGTAGCCCCTATGCTGTAGCCAAACTGAATGCACACTGGACAACAGTCAATTACCGAGAGAGCTACAACATCTTTGCCGGCAGCGGAATTTTATTCAACCACGAAAGCCCATTACGCGGCCGCGAGTTTGTAACGCGCAAAATTACCGATAGCGTAGCCAAGATCAGTCTGGGGAAGCTGGATATTTTGGAACTGGGAAACCTGGACGTTATGCGCGACTGGGGATTTGCCAAAGACTATGTTGACGGCATGTGGCGCATGCTACAGGCTGACGAGCCGGATACTTTTGTACTGGCAACCAACCGTGCCGAATCCGTGCGTAACTTTGTCCGCATAGCGTTTAAGGAAGTAGGAATCTCGGTCGAATTCAAAGGATCGGCAGAGAATGAGACGGCGGTGGTAGCGTTTCTATCCGATGAACATCCTCAAGCAAGGGTTGCGTTTAAAGCAGGTCAAACGGTAATGCGCGTCAACCCTAAATTTTATCGCCCGATCGATGTTGGGTTGATGATTGGCGATTCCGCTAAAGCCAAGGTCAAACTGGGCTGGGAACCCACTAATACATTAGAACAGCTTTGCCAAATGATGGTGAAAGCCGACTTACGGCGTAACCGGCAAAACGCCTCATTTTGAAATCCTTATCGCCTGGGCTGCGGAACGCCGATCCGCTCATGAAAAAAATATCTTGGACGGGAGGACGAATCCATGCGCGTAGCCTTTAACGCGACAGCCCTTCTTAGCCCGCTCACAGGTATTGGACAATACAGCTTTCATCTTGCAAAGGGACTGCTGGAACAAGAAGAACTCGCTATCGATTTTTTTTACGGCGCTTTTTGGGATACGCGCCTGCATCCCACCCCATCCAGCAAATTAGCGGCGGCGCTGCCCTGGCTACGGCGTCATTTGCCTTACTCCTACGAGCTCAGGCGCCAACTTCAGAATTATCGCTTCGGCCGGCATCCCAGTCGCCAACAGTTCGATCTATACCATGAGCCTAATATCTTACCGCTCCGGTTTGATGGACCCACCGTGATTACTGTTCACGACTTGTCATGGATACGGCATCCAAAAACGCATCCGGCCGAGCGTGTAAAAGCAATGAACCGCTATTTTGAAAGCGGCTTAAAGCAGGCAAACGCCATTATTACCGACTCGGTTTTCGTCAAGCAGGAATTGATTGAACTATTTGGCGTTTCGCCCAAACTTATATCGCCTATACCGCTAGGGGTGGAGCCGATGTTTATTCCGCTGTCATCGGCTCAAACCAACGCAGTGCTTAAAAAATATCATTTGACGCACGGCCGGTATTTTTTGGCCGTCGGAACACTGGAGCCGCGCAAAAATCTTTCAGTGGCGCTGAAAGCCTATCAACAACTGCCTGCAAAGATCCGTCAGGCTCATCCCCTGCTTTTAATCGGCATGAAAGGTTGGCATACCTCTGCGCTGGAACAACAAATTGCACCGCTAATACAGGCAGGCGAAGTGCGGCAACTGGGCTATGTACCTCGCGCTGAATTGGCCATGTTGATGGCGGGAGCTACGGCATTGATCTACCCATCAATTTACGAAGGCTTCGGCCTGCCGCCGCTCGAAACTATGGCATGCGGCGTGCCGGTTATATGCGCCAACTCATCGTCCTTACCGGAGGTGGTAGGCGATGCGGGGATATTGATCGATCCGCACAACGACAGTGACCTTTCCCAAGTTTTGATACGCATGATTGAAGATAAGTGTTTAAGGGAAGACATCGCGCATAAGGCAAGAAAGCGAGCAATGGAGTTTACTTGGTCAAGCTGCGCGAACAGGACGCTGGCTGTTTATCGATCAATCGCCACTTGATAGCCATTGGCGGGAATAGAATGAAGGTACTGCATTTTTACAGGACATCTTTCCCTGATACGATGGGCGGCGTCGAACAAGTTATTAACCAGATCGCTCGGGGAACCCGCGTGCTGGGCATAAAAAGCGAGGTGTTATCGCTGACGCCGGACCGTGTACCGCGTACTATCGAAATAGACGGCTACTTGGCGCACCGCGCAAGACGTAACTTACAGATTGCCTCAACGGACTTTTCTACCTCCGTATTTTTGCGTTTTTCAGAGCTGGCCGAAAAAGCGGATGTCATTCACTACCACTATCCCTGGCCATTTATGGATGTGGTGCATTTTGCGGTCGGCGTGAAAAAGCCAACAGTGGTCACCTATCACTCCGACATCATTCGCCAAAAACATCTGCTAAAGCTTTATCGCCCGCTGCAACAGCGGTTTCTGGCAAGCATGGATAGAATTGTGGCGACATCGCCAAACTATTTGTCGACCAGCCGGATACTCGAAAAATTCTCGGGCAAGGTCGACGTGATTCCGATAGGCCTGGATAAAGCAACCTATCCTGAGCCTACGCCGGATAGGTTGAAATATTGGCGCGACAATCTCGGCCCGAAGTTCTTTCTGTTTGTCGGTGTTCTGCGATACTACAAGGGGCTGCATATTTTGTTGGAAGCGGCTCAAGGAACCGACTACCCGGTAGTGATTGTCGGTGCCGGACCAATCGAGCAGGAATTGAAAACGCAGGCAGCGCAGCTAGGCTTACGAAACATTCACTTCTTAGGGCATCTGCCCGATCGGGAAAAGGTCGCGCTTTTAACATTGTGTTACGGAGTCGTTTTCCCGTCGCATCTTCGCTCCGAGGCCTTCGGCATTTCTCTGTTGGAGGGCGCGATGTACGGCAAACCGATGATCTCCAGTGAAATCGGCACCGGCACGACCTTTATTAACATCGGGAATGATACCGGCTTGGTCGTACCGCCCAGCGATCCTGACGCACTCAGGCATGCGCTGCGTTACCTGTGGGAGCATCCCGAGGAAGCCGCGACGATGGGAGAACGCGCAGAGAAGAGATATTGGCAGCACTTCACGGCTGAGCAGATGGTGGAATCATACGTAGACCTGTATGGCGACTTGGTAAGGCAGTATCGCGATAGAAGTCGTTGAGATAATACCAACTGATCAAGCTTGGTCAAAGTAGGATAAATGTGTCTGTTTAATTTTTGGGGCGCGCAATTTAAATAACTGATGTTACGCATGTACCTAATAAAAAAGCGTAGTCCACGAAAGGCACGAAAAGCACGAAAAAAAACCGGGTATAGGAACAATGAGTAAAAGCCCATCGTCAAGATTGGAAAGATGCATGCCGTAAACCGGGAAACATACGGCGCTCTATTTTTTCGTGTCTTTCGTGCTTTTCGTGGACAATTGCGTAACATCAGTTAAATAATGACAGGGCACATATGGCTACCTACGACGCAATCAAAAATTTTTTAAAACGAGTGTCACGCACAATTCCAACTCAAGATAAAGCCGCAAGCTCTCAATCTGTGCCGCTAAATCCGATGCATAAACGCTTTCTGACCGATAACCCGGTTGCATACAAAAACGCAATCAATGCCGCAGAATCTTATGTCTCAAAGCTTGAGGACGGCGAAATCGGCTGGCTCCATTCCAAACCCTTTGACCCCACGCCCGGCAATCCGCAATACTTTCGGTTGATGTTTGACCTGCTCAATATCTTGCAAACTATGGATATGCCTGTTCATGCAAGAATATTGGAAATCGGCAGCGGACCGGGTTGGGTCACCGAAATTTTATTAATGATGGGCTTTTCAGTCGATGCCATTGAGCCTTCAACCGATTTAATCTCAGTCGCACAAGAACGTTGCGCTGCATTAAAAACGCACTATCGCCGCCCTGCACCGCCCAAAGTGCGATTTCATCAAAGCACTCTTGAAGAGATCGAATTTGACGATCAGTGCTTTGATGGGATTCTCTTTTTCGATGTGTTGCATCATGTGGTGGATGAAGAAATTGCTTTAGAAAAAAGTTTCCGTTTCCTGAAGCCCGGCGGATGTTTGGGCATCGTCGAAGGCGCATGGCATCCTGACTTTAAAGCGCTAGAACGGGCACTAATCGCTGAAATGGCGAAGTTCGGCACGCTTGAAAACCCGTTCTCAGCGGAATATATCGATTATTTACTCGATAAATCGGGCTTTGTTGAGATTGAGCGATATGTCGGGGTAAATGGCTTTTTTTCCAAAAACAAACTCTCGCAACCGCTTCAGAATTTCAGCGCAAGTCCTTTGGCTGGCTCGAATAATATTACCGCCCGCAAACCCGATAATAACGGCCATCTCTATCCAAGCTGCACCGATTTTAGTTTTAAAACCGACGCCCAAATAAAAATTGTTTCCGGCGGCATTAATATTGCGACGCGCACTGCGTGTTTAGTAATAGATTTCAAAAACACCGGAGAAACGCTGCTCGATAACAAAACCGCACAAACCGGCCATATTACCTTGGCGCTTAGACAGGGTGCGCCGGGAACAAAATCGTTTTTGGAAGCCCAAGAAAGGCATGTATTGTCCGAAACATTGATTCCCGGCGCTACGGTCAAAGTGGAACTTGAATATACCCTGCCCCTCTATGCTTCGTTAGAAAACTGGGAGCTGGATGCAGTATCGGAAGGTGTTTTTTGGTTCTCCGGCCGGGGCATCAAATCTTGTCCAATACATTGCCTATAGCAGGCCATTGAAAATGATTTTAAGTGACGAAAGGATCCAAAATCCTCCTGCCGCTCGTATTAAATTTTTTTTAGTACCCTCATCGGCTTTACAGGTGCAAAAATTCCCTTTCTGCAAACGCTAGTGCCATTTATTTAAATTCGATCCTTTTTATCGATATGCCCAATTGACGGGCATCTTGGCTCAGACCCAGTTGTTTAGGCGAAATCGCGTCCGGCAAAATGAAATTAACTTGCACTTCCTTCCCGAGGTTTTTCGGCAACGCCAGGGAAATTAAATGCATGGGATGGCCGACGTCAAAACGATATTCGACAGCAGGCGCTCCCTCAACGCCAACCAAAACTCTTTGTACTGCTACGTGATCGAGGAAACCCCAGCTGTCGATTTGTAGCTCGGTCGGAGCCTTTCCGCTGATGATAGGGACAGGACAACTTAGGCTGGCGGCGCTGCGGTCGGTCCAGGTGCCGAAGTTTTCCGGGCTGCTTAAGCCGACTGTCCGGCAGATGCCAAGACCATCTTTGCTTGAGAAGCCGATAACACGGGGACTTCCGTACCATTTTGCAAGGCATGCGCCGTCGAGCATAACCAGCGATTGTACCGGCGCGGCACGACGGCATGCGGGATCTTGATCGAGGTTAGAATATTCCGAGGTAACAATAGTACCGATGCGGTTCCAATCATTAATCCACCAGCCCGGCAAAGCAAAATTCGGGACAACATCTTGCGCCCGCGGCGCCTTAAGCACCCCAATCGACATCATATAGGCAACTTGTGAAGGAAGACCGTCAATGCCATACACATAATCGGATTTCCCTGGCGTGCTTGGGATTGAAAGATCGCGACGCAATAACAGTTGATGCTCAAGTGCGACCAAGTCTGAGGTATCCAGGCTCGCTGCCACCGGCGTCACACAAAGGAAGGCGGAAACTATTAGCAGCGGCGCCAACAAATAAGCCGATGCCGTATAAAAGTTTCCGGACCGGGCAATGATAAAACCAAACTTAAACTTAGCCAGGGATATAAACATCGAGAGCTCGATAAGCAAGGCGGTATTAAGAGCAAATAGGTATTTTTTCACCGCATACTCAGAACCGTGTCCCAGTCGAAGAGCAATTATTTGCAGTAGACATAGCCCGGAAACAGACAAGCCATAGACTCCGATGTATTTCAAGGCAATTAACTGACGCGAGCGTTTGCCTTGGCCGAGCAAAAACCAGAATCGCAGGATGATAATTGAGCTTACGACGTGGAGAGCACAATAGACCGAAATCGCTCGCATACTCTGAATATAATGAATAAAAATGTCGCCATTGTTCTTACTCAAACTGCGCATTGTCGAGATCGAAGGATGCAGTGCAAGCGCTGCTATAGCGGCGAGTACTAAAAAGACCGTAAAGCTACCGGCGCGCACGCTGAATTTGCCCGGAATCGCTTGTCGATACAGGTCGATTGCGGCCAGAGCAATGAAAAAAAACAATAACTCCAGCGCCGGCAGCAGATGAATTCCCGTGGCTATATAAACTGCGACAGCCAAAAAGATGTGTCTCAGTTCAGGCCTGATGCCTCTACGATCGAAGTAAAGCATGAGCGCAACAATAAAAATAACAAAAGCTTGTGCGACCAACTGTGCGTAGAAAAAATTCTCACTTACTTCATCGGCATGCAACTCAATGTGAAAATAACGATGATTCGCCCACAGGATAGCTGATAAGAAAAAGGCGGCGATAAGGTGCGTATTCTTTGGCAGACTGAGCACAATATAAACCAGACTCGACCAGATCAGAATGATGGACAGCAGCGTTATCACCTGCATTCCGAGCAGCGCCGAACCGAATAAGCGCCCAACGACAGCAGCCAACACATGGCTGGTGCGAGGATAATAATTCATTTCGCCCAGGCTAGGATCGCCCAAATACGGTATGTTCCAAAACTCAGTCAAACGAGCTACCAGCGCATAATGATGGGCAAGATCGACGCCGCCGCCCCAGATCGAATCAATCGACCGAGTCAATAAAAAGGCAATAGTCAAAAAAAACAGCAGAATATGCAGCGTGGTTGAGGTTTGTATGACAGTGGGCGGATTTTGGCTCATCGAATTATTGCTTTTAAGAAAGGATGTGGGCGGCATGCTGACTGCGTAAATTTTACTCAGGACTATGCTGGGCCATCAGCGCGGCAACCGTTTGACCCTCGCGAATCGCGTAGTTGGTGCCGCGATCTTCCGGATAAATTTGCGCCATCGTGCTAATCCAGACATTACTGTAAGGCGTAATACGGCTTGGCACATAGGTTGAGTAGCCGCGCTCGGTGACGGGTTGGGCGAATTCGGCGCGCCAAATGCGAAAGTCCAGTATCCAGGAACGGTCGAGATCCGGAAACATGCGTTGCAAATGGCTTATACAGAAATCGAGATAGTTTTCGTCGCCGCAACCCCAAAGCGGGTCTTCTTTAGCCAAATAGCGCGAAAGATAGACGATATGCTTGCCGCCGTAATTTTCCGGTGAATCGAAATTGGTATGTTCGATAACCCCTACAAATGGAAAGCCGGGATCGTTCACGTTGAGCCAGTATGTGTCCGACAGGCTGCGGTCAAGCTCCAGCACCAGACAGACATTGGCGAGATACTTGACACGGCGCAAACCGGCCAGCCAATCTGCGTCCGCGACATTATCAAAGAGGTCTGCAATAATCGAAAACGCCGGCGTAAACAGATATTGCCGCCCTATTACATCGCCGTCGCCGGTGTGCAACCCAGTGACCTGATCATTAGCAACGACCGCGCCGGTCACCGGAGCGGCATAGCGGACTTCGCCTCCGAGCCGGATGATTTCGCTAGCCATTGCCTGCGCCAGCCGCCCGAATCCCCCCTTGAAATACGCGAGTTGCTCGCCGCCTTTGCTATCGCGTGTACTCCCCCTCAAAACCAGTTTCTTCCACATCCACACAGCGTTGACCGCATCGGAAAAAACCGAGAACTTGCTTTCGAGCAGAGGCTTCCAAACTACGCGAAACACATTTTCGCCGCACAGAGGTTCCAGCCATTCGCGGATCGACAGATGCTCGATTGCTTTCCAGTCTTTGACTTGGCGTACTCGTAACACCAAAAGGCCCAAGCGAACCCGATCGACCAACGACAGTGGCTTGAAGCGCAACAAATCCATCGGGGTCGAAAGACGCCAATGGCGGCCATTGAAGTACATGCCGGTTTTTGACTGCATCGTAATAATCTCGCTTTCCATTCCCAGCGCTTTAGCGAGTTTGGGAACGTATTCGTCGTTATCGAACCAATGGTGATAAAACTTTTCTATAGTCACGCCATCTTTAAACTCAAAAGTGCCGGCTAGCCCGCCAGGGGCGGTATCGCCCTCCATGACCAGGACCCGCTTTCCGGCCCGCGCCAATTCCAAAGCTGCCGTCAAACCGGTGAATCCGGCGCCAATTATGACCGTATCGTATTGTTTACTCATATAGTTCAGGATAATTAGCCGCTGGGAGCGGCGTTGAAGGTAATGCGGCGATTCAAGAAAAACTGCAACACCACGACCATCGGCAAGGTAATCAGTTTGGCAATGCGCGCGTCTAAATTGATAACCTCTACCAGCCACCAGAGCAGCAGGGCCGAAGCCGCAAATCCGACACTGGCGACGGTGAGAAATAGGGCTAAGCGTTGTAAAACCCGGTCGCGCATGCCAAAGGTGAAGATGCGGTTTAAGGAAAAACTTACCAGCGTACCGGCTAAATATCCGAGACTGTTAGCGCCTTGATACCAAATCCCGCTCATTACCGACAAATAAAACACGATGTAATCAGTGGAAACGCCCATGCCCCCGCACAGGCAATATAAGAAAAACTGCATCAATCTTCCTTGTGTAAAGAAACGTCTTCAGCCCTGCTCAAGCCGGTTGTCTCGCCGATCAAATATTGCGGGCGCGAGTTGAGCGTCAACAAAACGCGGCCCATGTATTCCCCCAGCATACCTAGCGCCAGTAATTGCACTCCGCCCACGATCAGTATCGCGACCATCAGCGATGACCAGCCGTCAGGCATCCGGTCGAGGGTAAATTTCTGGATGATGAATATTACCGCAAGCAGGAACCCCAGACCGGAGAAACAGAGGCCTAGGAAAGATGTGACGCGTAGCGGAACAATAGAAAAGCCAGTCGCCATCTTCAGCCAGAGCGAGAATGATTTCTTGAAGCCGTAGGCCGAGTCGCCCAAATACCGATCGTAATGATCAACCTCAACTGTGCCGATATCCCGAGTGACCGAGAGAATCAATCCGTCGACATACACATACGGACCTTGATAGCGCAAAATATCATTGCAGATCGTTGCCTTCATCGCGCGAAACGGTGATAGGTAGAGGCCCTTCGGCTTTTGTATCAGGTAGCCGGCGAGTATGCCGTTAAGACGGCTGCCGGCGATTTTCCAGCTCGCGTGTTTGCGCTGCTTGAAATGCGCAAAAACTACATCCCGCCCGCGTGCAAGCTCATCAAGCAACGCCGGAATATCAGATGGGGAGTGTTGCAGATCGTCGTCCATAGTAATGACGATCTTACCCCGCGCCTGTGCGAAACCGGCCATCAGTGCGTTATGCTGCCCCACATTCATGCGCAGCAAAATCCCACGAACCCAGGAGTATTGGGCCGACAACGCTAGAATCGTCTCCCAACTCTTGTCTGGAGAACAATCGCACACGAAGATAACTTCGTAGTTCGCGCGCAAATGCCCGATCCGATCCAGTACTGCTTTCAACCTGGCGGTCAGTTCCGGTAATACTTTCTCGCTGCCGTAGACCGGGATAACTACGGACAAGCCGAGACGTGGAGGGTTATGCATAGTACTTCCAGATAAGGTTCTTTATGTATTGATCATCAAATGCGATCCCTGCCTTGGCGGCGGCAGCCACCGCCAGGCGGGAGTCGATCATGTATTCTCCGCCCGCCGCCACAATATCATAGTTGGCTTTTTTATCGAGCATGAGCTCGAATATGTTGACAAGCTCGAGCGCGGACACTGAAAACGGGCAAGCTATATTCGTGATGACGTTATCAACTTGGTGCGTTCTGACAAGATGAGTAATGATGCTAACGACATCGCAGACATCGACCAGGTTACGCTTGGCATTCAGCCAAAGCTGAAAAGAGGCGCCGGTGCTGATTTGGCGATACAGATAATTGGTCAGGGTATGCGGATTTGAGCTATGACCGACAATTTGCGGTAGCCGGAAAATGGCCGCCTGATGCGCTGTTTCAAGCACCAACCGCTCCATTTCAATCTTATGGCGCACATAGGGCGATGCCGCCAGTTCCGGGTCGTACACCGCGCAGGTGCTGAAATAAAGGATGAATTTTTGCGCAGCTATGGCGATTTTTAACATATCCCTTTCGCGCGTAAATTGTTCTGCCCGGGTTTCCCCGGAATGGGACACTCCCGATGCAAACACGATCACCTGGGGATCGTCCGCGAAGCAAGCAGAAAATGCCTGGGCCATGAGTCCATTTCCAATTATCATTTGCGTGATTAGCTATCGCCATTGCTAATAGCTCAGACGCTTAACTACCGTAACTCCTCAACCGTTAAGTCATAACAGAAATTATTATCGCATATTGCTAAAATCAAATAACGCGTTGAGGTATCGTATCCATTCAATGTTAAGGTATTCTCCTTCTCATGACGATAATTCAAGCTCCACTGCCCCGTCATTTTGACGCTGAAACCGGGATAAGCGATGGGTTTCGCCGAACAGATGCCGGCTTTGCGGTATGTCAATTTATTGATAGATAACGCTAAGGCTATTCAAAAACGTAGAAGCAATTTTCTTACTCATAAATATTAACTTTACAGGAAAAACATGGATCTAATATTAACGCTTAAAACTATCATTCTAGGCATTGTTGAGGGCCTGACCGAATTTTTGCCGGTTTCCAGTACCGGACACTTAATTCTGGTTGGCGACTTACTGAGTTTTAATGACGACAAAGGCAAGTTATTTGAAATTGTCATTCAGGTCGGCGCCATCCTGGCGGTGTGCTGGGAATACCGCGCCAAAATCGCGGCCGTTATCATCGGCCTGCCCAGCCAAAAATCGGCGCAGAAATTCACCTTTAACTTGATGATTGCCTTCATGCCATTGGCGACGCTGGGCTTGCTGTTCGGCAAATACATCAAAGCCGTGTTATTCAAGCCTATTCCCGTGGCACTGGCATTTATCGTCGGCGCTTTGGTCATTATCTGTGCGGAAAAGCGGGAACATAAAATCCGCATTCTTGAGGTCGAAGATTTAAGCCCGCTGGATGCGTTAAAGCTCGGTATCGCTCAGGCTTTCGCGTTGATTCCGGGCACGTCGCGTTCCGGCGCAACCATCATCGGCGGCTTGTTATTCGGGCTTTCGCGCAAAGCCGCAACCGAATTCTCGTTTTTTCTGGCGATTCCTACACTGATTGTCGCCAGTCTTTACGATTTGTATAAGCATCGCGATTTATTAGATTTGGCAACCGACGCCCCCTATTTCGCCGCCGGACTGGTCGCCGCATTCCTCAGCGCGCTATTAGCCATCAAGGCCTTATTGCGTTACATCAGTCATCATGATTTCATTATTTTCGCCTGGTACCGCATCGTCTTCGGCTTACTTGTTATTGCCACGTCATACAGCGGCCTGGTGCGATGGACTGTCGATTAATATCGGTTATTCAAATAAAGGCAGCCTTCCGGCCGCATTTACGGCCAACGCAATCGATTCATTACTGCGGCGGAACGCCATTCCTTGATTCATTCAACAACGCCATGATCAATCCAGCGTCGCTGAAACTCATCGACAGGCAGCGGAGGCGAGAGATAATATCCCTGAATCTCATCGCAACCGTAAGACTGTAACAGCATCAGCTGGGACTTCGTTTCTACGCCTTCGGCGACAATTTTCATATCCAAAACCTGCCCCAAAGATACGATAGTCTTGATAAATGCCGCCTCGCTCGAGGCGGGGTCATCGATATAGGCCTGAACGAACGATTTGTCTATTTTAAGCGTCTGGATAGGCAATTTTTGCAAATAGGATAATGATGAATAGCCGGTGCCGAAATCGTCCATGGCGATGTGAATGCCGCGCTGCCGGATTTGGTGCAATCGTTCGGTCGCTTTTACAATGTCGAGCATGATCAGGCCTTCAGTCACTTCCAACTCAATCCATTCCGGATTCGTACCGGTTTCGACCAGAATGCTGTCAAGGACGGCAATAAAATCATCGGCCAGAAGTTGCAGGGGCGATAAATTAATAGCGAGTCGAAAACCTGTCAGTTGATTGGCCCATACCTTGGCCTGCAAACAGGCTGTCTTCAATATCCATTTTCCGAGCGGAATAATTAAAGCCGTTTCCTCGACGATAGCGATGAAGCGGTCCGGCGGTATAATGCCGAAGCCGGGACGTCTCCAGCGGATCAGCGCTTCGGCTCCGGTTATTCGGCTTAAATGGCTATCGGCTTTAGGCTGGTAATAAAGCTGAAATTCTTCCTGTTCTATGGCCAATCGCAATGCGTTTTCCAGTAATAGCCGCTGATGCGCGGCCTCATTCATGCCCGCTTCATAATACTGAAACAGTCCTCGACCTCTAGCTTTGGCCGCATACATAGCGGTATCCGCGTGCTTGGTCATAGTGTAAAAATCATCGCCGTCATCGGGAAAGATGGCGATGCCAATGCTGACGCCGATGAAAACCGTATGATCTTTTATTTGCACCGGTTTGGTCATGGCATTAATCAGCTTTCTGGCAAGTTCGGTGGCATCGGTGATGCCGATTAAACCGGGCAAGATAATGGTAAACTCGTCTCCGCCCATACGGGCAACCGTGTCCGTTTTGCGCAAGCAGCCTTGAATACGCGTTGCGATGATCTGCAACAAACTGTCGCCGGCCCAATGGCCGAGCGTATCGTTGACACTCTTGAAATGATCCAGATCAAGAAAAAACAAGGCGAGACGGGTGGTATTACGTTCCGCCAAACAGATTTCGTGCTCAAAACGATCCTTGAACAGCGATCGGTTGGGAAGATTGGTAAGCACATCGTAGTACGCCAACTGTTTGAGTTCGCGTTCCGTTTGTTTTTGGTGGCTGATGTCCGAAGAAATAGCCACGTAATGCGTTACTTGGCCCAGTTTGTCAGTGACGGCGTTAATACTGAGCAACATCGGGCAAAATTCGCCGTTTTTCCGGCGATCCCAGATTTCTCCTTTCCAGCCCCCCTCATTCAATAGCGATTGCCACAGGTTTTTATAAAACGCCTTATCGTGCAGTTTTGATTTCAATAGCCGGGGATTTCGACCCAGCACTTCGGAACGCTGATAACCGGTAATTGAACAGAATGCGGCATTGACCTCCATGATGGTGCCCTGCGGATCGGTGATGAAAATCGCCTCGGTACTATTTTCAAAGACTTTGGCGCTCAGTTGCAGCTGGGTTTCCCGGTTTTTCAATTCGGTGATGTTCAAAGCGGTTACCACGGCGCCTTCCAGTTTGCCTTGCTCCGAGTGCAGCAAACTGCTTTTCAGCCAGTAGATGGATTTTGCGTTATCTCTGTTTTCACTCAGGAGTTCATGCTCACCGGTGTAGTATCCGTTAAGCCGGACAGTTTCCAACAACACGGATCGGATAGGCCAAGGCAAAACCGGCAACTGCCCTGCAAGGCACTGTTGTTCGAAGGGAGTCAGCAATTCGTCGATGCCTGTTCCCAGCAAGTCAACTTCGGTAAACCCGAGTTCGCGCTCCACCGCCGTATTCAACCGAAGAATCCGGCCTTCCGTATCAATGACAATCAGGAGATCGTCAATAGTATCCATGACCCGGTCAACAAAACGACTGAGGGTTTGCTGCTGTTGCACCTTTTCTTTGAGTTTTAGTTTTTGCTGTTCCGATTCGCAGAGCATCGCATCCATGCTTTGGGTAATCACGCGAATTTGCTTTTCCTGTTTCAGATTGGCCAGCCGCAGCTTGTCGATTTCCTCGCGCAGTTGCAGCACTGTTTCGGAACCCTCTCTGCCGAAGTTAACTTCGCTGCAATGTTCAGCGGTTCCAATCAGATGGGTTTCATTCAAAGATACCGAAAATTGACCGTCGTGTTCTTTGACACGGAATCCGGAAGCCTTTAAATCGACGCACAGGCTATGCGCCGGACAAACAAGGGTATTTTCATTGAGCAGCGGACAATGCGTCAGATCGAATCCTTCGTGAGGACACTGGGCCGGCACAGCACGAAATTCACCCTGAATATTAAAAATCAGAATATCGATAGCATGATGCTCACAGGCTAATAGTAATCGGCCCTTCCAACGCGGCGGCTTAGCCGAGTCGAGGAAGGTGATCGCTTCGATGCTGACTTCACGAAAATTTGGGCTTTGACGACTCATTCCGACAACAGGCCTCGTATCATTTGGACTGTTTTGGCTACAGCCTGCTCGGTTTTATCGGACAAACCCGGAGAAAAGGGTTTGAGGGCGGCTATTTCGACCCCCGCGATCAGAATATCCGGTAGCGGTTCCCGGATGACTTTAAGCGCCTCCAGCAAATATGGAAGCCCCAGGCCGTGACCGGTAAGCTGCTCGGGCCTGTCGGCCAAATCTTCCGGCCTTAGTAAAATCACCTCTCCGACATTCCCGAAGTTAGCCAGGGCATCGACCAGAATCGCCTGACTGCAATCCTCAAGAAACCGGAGCGCATTGAGCCCGGCAATGCCTGCATTGAACACCTCGACATCTTTCGGCCACGTCAACCGGCATAGCTGCGCGTATACACGGATGCCGAAGCCGTCATCCCCGTGCAATTCGTTACCGAAACAAACAATGTTACGCATACCCATAAATTAGGGCCATACGGTGATGCGTTTGCCCGTGTCGAGTAGATGCACGGTGCAGACCAGACAAGGATCATGGGAGCGGATAATATGGCCGATTTCCACCGGGTCGTCCGGGTCGTCGACAGTCAAACCGATCAAGCTGCTTTCCCAATGGCCGTGTCGGCCTTCGCTGTCTTTGGGCGATGCATTCCATGCGGTTGGCGTCACGACTTGATAGCGGCTAATAACGCCGTCGGTGATTTGCAGCCAATGACCCAGCGCGCCGCGCGCCGCCGTTACCAATCCAAAGCCTTCTCCGTCGGGAATTTCTTTCGCATCGGGGGAAATCATATGCGGGGCGTTAGGCTGCGCGGCCAGCTCGCGTAGCGTTTCGCGCATTTTATGCAACAGCCGGGCGGTACGGTGTAAACGGGCGAACTGGCGCAACCAGGCATTGCCGCCCTCGGCCTGATATAACGAGCGGATCAGCGGCTCACCGTCGATTAGCGCATCCGCCAGCGGGCCGGTTTGTACGACTTTATCTTGATAGCGCGGCGCTTTGCACCAGGTATAGCGGTCGGAATGGGGTTGGTAATCAGGGATGGTTTGCCCCTGAAAAGGATGGCGTCCGCCCTGGTATGGCTGGAACCAGGAATAGCGTACATGTTCGGTAATTTCGGCTTGCTCGAAAGGCTCGATGTCGCCGGTATCGCCATTGAGGAAACCGGCTCTGAACAAGTGCTTGCGATGTGGGGGAAAAGTGTCTGCATCGTCCGGATCGTCATAAGCGCCATAGCTGATCATATGCGGCGTGCCGAACCCCGTGTTGTGCAGGCCTATGTCGCGACTCATCAGCGTAAACAGTCCGATGGCGCTGTCGGCATGGGCATCTTTCGCCGTTAGCCAGGTAAAGAATTCGTCAGCGGATTGTAGTGCCAGCCAAGCATCCAGGTCCGTTCCGATGATGGCCTGCTCAAACCATCGGGTCAACTTGTTGAGGATGGACAGGCTGTCGATAATATGGCGAGAGTTCGCAGGCGTAGTCACACCGCCCGGCAACATATAAGACGAATGCGGCCACTGGCCGCCAAACAGGGCGATAATCTCGACGATATGGCGCGAATACTCGAGAGCACCGCGGTGAACCGAGCCCTTAAACGGCAGGAAAGCGGCGCGCGCTTTGTCATAAAACGGCCGATCGACGTATTTGGAGTGACAAAAGTCGGCAGTGAAAAACATAAAAGACTGCCGCAGATCGCTTTGCACCGTCTCGGCCATCAAGCACAAATTACGGATGCGAATGGCCGTGGGCGGCACGGGAATTTGCCCGATATGTTCCAGCGCAAGCACCGCGGCATTTAATTGCGCGGTGCCGCAGATGCCGCAGATGCGGGGCGTAATCACCAGAGAGTCCTTGGGCTTGCGACTCACCAGGATTTGTTCGAAGCCCCTATAAAGGGAGCCGATACAACGGGCATCGACGACTTTGTTGCCGTCCAGTTCCAGCTGGAAATCGAGATCGCCTTCGACCCGGTTAAGGTCGATTTGAATGATTCGTCTGGCCATGATTAAGGATCCATCGTCTTGTTCAACACCCGGTCGGGAGCCGCATCGTGGGCCAGGCTTTTGTAAGCCATATAATTGGCCCGTTCTACGCCCAACGGCAGATGTACCGGAATGGTGCCGATTTTTTCGGTGAGGAACAGATCCTGATCCAGCGGAAAGTCGGGGGAAGTGCAGCCGAAACACGGCACGCCTGCTCGGGTCTTGCTACTGCGGCCATTCCACAGCTCGGTATTGCAAATGGCCATCGTGACCGGTCCCTGGCAACCCAGATTAAAGAACATGCAGGCCTTATCGCCGAACTCGGTGTCCTCTACGTCGTACTCATGATATTCGTTGCGGGTGCAACCCTGATGCACCGTGCTATTGAAAAAGGCCTTGGGACGGTTAACATGATCCAACTCCATTGGAAGCCCGGATGCCAGCATGGCCAAGGTTTTGGTCATCGCATTGGGGTGAGCGGGACAACCCGAGATATTGATGACCGGCAGGCCGTTTCGTGATCGCCATTCGATCGGCAATAAGCCGCCGGGAGATTGTTTATCGAACTGCAAGCCGAGACAGTCGGTCGGATTGGGCGGCGCGGCATGAACACCGCCGAACGACGCGCAAGTGCCCAGAGCGACGACATATCCGGCCTTTTCGACCAGCTCGCTGACCAAGCTCATTTTGGAACGCCCACGGTACGGATCGTACATGCCCGAGCCATTGGGTCCGGTGATGATGCTGCCCTCGATGCATAAAATGTCGAGCGCTTGCCGATCCGCGCCGATCGCCTCGATCAAAGCGTCCAGCCTGCTCATCGGCTCTATGGAAAGGGACGGTTGCCAGAGCATCTCGATGTTGTATCCATCAATAAGCTCTTCCAGCGACGGACTGTCCGCACATAGAATCGACATGGTGTCGCCGCCGCAGGAACCGGTTTGTAGCCAAAGTAGTGTCGTCATAAAAACCTCAATGATATATCGTAGTTCATGGGACATCGTTGAATAAATGCGTATTCTCCAGTAAAAACCGCCACCTGAATCGGCGCATGTCGCTGCCGGGGGACGCGCATTAAAACGAAAAACGATTTAAAAACATTACCCATAAATCCATCAAATAATCGGAATCAATTTGCAAGTGAAACGCAACTGATTGATTCTCCGATAAACCAAAAAGTCAAAGGCGATCGCCCGGATGTTACTCGCCCATCCAAGCGTAAAAGCGGATGTTATGTTACGCCCTATCTCTTTAGTTGTCGTCAAATTCGCTTGTTGAACCGGAGTCGTCATCGAGCTTCCGGAAAACCCGCCTGATTAACGACACGAGCGAAGATAAACAACGGAACGATATTAAAACCGGTTTTCCAGAAAAAACAGACCTGAACCCATGTCCTGATGGCTTGCTCAGGTAAATGTTGCCGAGGCTAAAATTGCTGATCGAGGAACTTGCAGGCTTCAAGATGCCGCTCCACATAGGCCGAGCCTGTTGTTGCGACCACTGCAAAAAGCGAAGCTGTCAACTTTTCATGAAAAACAGGGATTTGTTTTGCCGGGTTCCGGGGCAATCAAGCGACCAAACATCCTTTGATGTTTTTGGGTTTAGTGGGATTTACGTAACCTTATTTTCATTGTTACGCATGTACTTAATAAAAAAGCGTCCGCCATGCCGGTATGGATACCTGAGTACAGCAGTCCTGAGCTTAGAAGAAAGGGAAGAAGAATACTTGGCATACACCGTAAGCCGAAAACATACAGCCCTATGTTTTTTCCGTGCGTGCTTTTCCCCTCTGCGTCAGAATAGTTGTCGCCTCAAATTTTCATAACCCGTAAAATTTGAGAGAAGACATGAAAGTAAAAAACCAGTATACCGAAGATTACAAAGAACAAGCGCTGGTCAAAGTGTATAACCGAGGCGACCGGACAATTCAGTCGATTGCCGAGGAATTGAATATCAACCTATTTACCTTAAAGAACTGGATGAAACAGCCCCTATCCAACGATAAAAATCTAGTAGCGCGCCGGGGAAAACTGCCGCAAGATTGGCCGCCGGAGCAGCGCCTAGCCGCGTTACAGGAGAGCTATGGCCTCGTCGGCGAGGCTTTGAATGCCTGGTGCCGCGAACGCGGTGTATTTCCGCATCACTTGGAACAGTGGAAAGCGGAGTTCTGCGCGTCTGGCGGTAACAGTGAAGGCCGTGAAGACGCCTCGGCATTACGAGCCCTCAATAGTGCTTGGCTCATTTTTTGCCCGTTGCGACGGTTAGCCGCGATCGCTCCAAATAGCCGAACAATTCTTCCTCGGTAGCCCAGCCGCTCAGGTAATGGCATACCATTTCATAGGTGGCCTTATTGGGCGAACGCCCAATCCAAAGGCTCAGCAGAAGACTGGCAATAATGGCGCTATAGACTTGGAAGGTGACGCCATTTTCCGATTGGCAGAGCAAATGGCGGCAGCCCAATACGCATTTCAACCAGCGAAAAAACAATTCCACGCTCCAGCGATAACGGTAGGCCACGGTAATTAACTCGGCCGTCAAATCCAGACGGTTGGTCACCAGTATCAAGTGTTCTTCGGTGCCGTCGGGCCGGCGTTTACCCGTTGCCGCCCAGATCAGGCGGAACGGTTGCGGCAATAGCTTCGAATGGTGCGGCGTGCCCAGCCGCCGTAATTCCACGTCCCTTGCGACGCCCGCTGCCCGGTCGGCATCCGTCAATGAACGTTCCTGACTGACCTCGTAAGAGACATTTTCCTGAACTCGCCCGACGAAACTACACGGATAGTCATGTAATTCCTGAAATAGCGTATAGTCCGTATATCCCCGGTCGAACACGTAAAAGCCTCCCGCTTGGATGAAACGTCGCAATTCGGCTCGTTCCGAGCCCGTACCGGCAGTCACGCTCACGGCAATGGGATTGCTCTTAAAGACAGAGAAAGCCACATGCAATTTGGCTGCCCGATGCGTCTCGTCTTGCCACAGCGCCCAAGCCATGCGCGGCAGCGCCGGCAACAGGCTACCGTCTACAGCTACCAGAGGTAGCAGCGCCACCTGACAGGGTTTGGGCTTCTGCGTCGGCAGGCGGCCGGCCAGTTCCGCAATGGCCTTTTCCAGTAACGCCGCGTCGAACACTTGTTGCGCTTCGCTCAACGAGCCCAAAGAGGTGCGGTGAATGCCCAAATGACGTACTTTGTTCAAGTCGGTTAGGCGTTGCAGTCCGCGCAGGCTGCTGATGGTCGGGTTGTAATAGTACAAGAGGAACAAGAGTGCATACTGGTCGTAAAAGAGTTCGCGGTTTCCTGCCCGGTCGCGCTGAGCTCCGGCCTCGTGTAAATCGGTTAATAGAGTGCCCAGCTGTTCCAGGTATTTGAACCCTTGAACAGGGAGCTCTGCTTTCAATGGTTTCGGAATGTTCATAACAACCTCCTTGGGACGAGCTGACTGAATTTCATTTTGCCACCAAATTTCGTGCCGAACACTATTGACGAGCCCTCAAAGTGGAAAATCAACGCCTTGAGCGCGAATTAAACCGTAAGGAAAAAGCCCTGGCCGAGGCCGCGGCGCTGTTGGTACTCCAAAAAAAGTACCGGGCGCTCTTGGGGGGCGAGGTC